>ENA-UOYL01000002-UOYL01000002.1-marine-metagenome-genome-assembly--contig:-NODE-2-length-260414-cov-5.897206_pt1 | contig 260414 bp, 232 predicted proteins | sample MGYA00238173_ERZ767189 | MGnify/ENA primary metagenome ERZ767189 (study PRJEB28943, sample SAMN06267163) | marine metagenome | isolation source: Columbia River Estuary | place: USA:Columbia River... | reverse complement strand
GCGATGGATACTGAAACTGGCAGAGTACTTGCCATGCAAGGTGGTTTCTCTTACCAACATTCTGTTTTTAATAGGGCTACGCAAGCAAAGCGACAACCTGGCTCATCATTTAAGCCTTTTGTTTATGCTGCGGCACTAGATGTTGGCTATAGTCCTGCATCACTAATAATTGATGCACCAATAGAAATAGATACTCCTCAAGGTTTGTGGAGCCCAAAAAATTCATCAAATAAGTTTTATGGGCCTGCACCGTTAAGAATTGGAATAGAACAGTCTAGAAATCTAATGACTATAAGATTGGCGCAAGATGTTGGAATGGAAGTTATTAGTGGTTATGCTGAACGCTTTGGTGTCTATAATAAAATGCAAAAACTTTTAGCAGCATCTCTTGGAGCCCAAGAAACAACTTTATACAAAATGGTATCATCATACGCAATGTTTGCAAATGGAGGTGAGCGTGTTGTACCAACAATGGTTGATAGAGTTCAGGATAGGTTTGGCCGAACCATTTATAAACATGATAAACGTGAGTGTATGAATTGTAACAACGATATTCTTCAAATGGGCAAATCGCCATTTATTAATAGTAATCGTGAACGAGTTTTGGATCCTCTTACGGCTTTCAGATTGCAGTCAATGATGCGTGGAGTGGTTGAAAGAGGCACTGCAAAATCTGTAGCAATTAAAGGTGTTGAAATTGCTGGTAAAACTGGAACAACTAATGATGCAAAAGATGTTTGGTTTGTTGGATTTACTCGAAACATAGTGGCTGGATGTTACATAGGCTTTGATACACCACAGCCATTACGTAAAGGTGCTTCAGGTGGTGGAATGTGCGGGCCAGTATTTAAAGAGTTCATGGTTGAAGCGATTAAGAAATATGGCTCAGGAAGCTTTAGCCAACCACCAAATACATATTTTGCTAAATTTGATAGAAATACTGGGGTATTGTTGCCAGATGGTGGTACAGGAGGAAATCCAAATAATATCCCTGGATCAAATGTAACATCTGAATTGTTTAGGATTGGTGATGATCCCGTTTTAGATGGGTTAATCACAGTGATCGATGGAGGTTTTTCTGTTATTGCTGATGAAGAGATATTTACTGAATTCTCGGACGATTTAGGAATGACTACAGGAGATAATTGGATTAGGCATTACATAAATAGTAAGAAACAACCAAGTAAAATTAACTTTGGAAGCTTATCAAGTGGTGGATTATATTGAATTCTTTTATAAGAAAATTCAAACGGTGATTTAGGATAAATGGATGCGATCAGAAATTGAAAATATAGTTGTTGAAATCCATAAATCTTTGGAGTTGCTGAAACAACGAATGGACTGGGATACTGCAGAGCATCGAATGGAAGAGTTTGATGCAATGTCAGAAAACCCTGATCTATGGAATAACCCTGAAAAAGCACAAAAATTGATGAGAGAAAGACAAATGCTGTCTGATTCAATATCAAATTTCAAAGAACTGTCATCTAACCTTCAAGATAATATTGAATTGATTGAACTTGGTGAAATTGAAGAAGATGAAGTAATAATTAAAGAAGCCGAAAATAATATATTAATAATTCAGCAAGAATCTGCAAAACAAGAATTAGAAGCATTATTAAACGGTGAAGTTGATTCTAATGATACGTTTTTACAAATTAATGCTGGTGCAGGTGGAACGGAAAGTTGTGATTGGGCAAACATGCTTGCGCGAATGTACGAAAGGTGGGATGAACAAAAAGGTTATCAAGTAGATAGAATGGAAGAAAGTGTAGGTGATGAAGCTGGTATAAAGTCTGTTACATATCAAATTAAAGGCCATAACGCTTATGGCTGGATGAAATCTGAAAGTGGCGTTCATCGCTTGGTAAGGATTTCACCATTTGATAGTAATGCAAAACGCCATACTTCATTCTCATCTGTATGGGTTTATCCTGTTGTTGACGATAATATTGATATAGAAATTAATCCATCTGAAATTCGCGTTGATACTTACAGGTCATCTGGAGCTGGAGGTCAGCATGTTAACACAACAGATTCAGCCGTAAGAATTACCCACATTCCAACAAATATAGTTGTGCAAAGCTCTGAAAAATCTCAACATCAGAACAGAGCTAATTGTATGGCAGCGCTTAAATCAAGATTATACGAGTTAGAAATGCGTAAAAGGACAGAAGGTATCCAAGAAGCTCATGATAATAAAGGTGATGCAGGTTGGGGCAACCAAATTAGATCTTATGTTTTGCATCCTTACCAAATGGTAAAAGACTTAAGAACAAATGTTGAGACATCAGATAGTCAGGGTGTATTAAACGGAGATCTTGATATGTTTATGGCAGCCACACTGGCACTAGATGTGGCTGGCAAAACACGCGCTGAAGCTCAATTAGATAATTAACTTATTCATAAATGTATTATCGATTAATAAAAAATAATACTAATTTTAAATCTTTTAGCTATTTATTCTGGGGATTTGATTGGAGCTTTGACCTTCGCAGAAGTAGAATTTAGAGGGTCATCCTGTCTGGTGACCGATCCTTCAAAATGCGCACCACTTTCTATTGCGATTGTTTTATGAATAATATCACCTTCTACTCTGGCAGTAGCTGTTAAACGTACTTTAAGTCCTCTAACTCTTCCAATTACTCTACCATGCACAACAATATCATCAGCCACTATTTCACCTTTGACTGTTGAACCTTCACCTACAGTAAGTAAGTGAGCGCGAATATCACCATCGACTGTACCAGATATTTGAATATCTCCAGAAGTTTTTACATTACCTTTTATGTGAATGTCTGTTGATAATGTTGAAGCAGGGGGTTTTGCCTTTAAAGATGTTGGATTGCCGCTCATAGGACTAGGAGGTGCCGTTGGTGCACCTGTAGGTTTTGACGGAGTAGTGTTACCAATATTTGATGGTTTTTGTGGGTCTGGTTTCTTAGAAAACATTTTTTGTATCTGTTGACCTTCGGGCATAAATAGAGATCCAATAAAAATAAGAACCTTTAGTTTACGGGGGGACAGAGCATCTTGGCGGTAAGTCGCTTATTCATCTCTTGGTTTTGGTCGATCTTCAAAGGGAGTGGAACGCGTTTTTTTAAATCCCTGACTTTCGGCATTGGGAAAAGGCTTGAAGGCAGTTCCAAGGGGATTCTGCGGAGACGGGGTATTTAAATCTTTGATATCGGTAGTGAGGTCGATCCAAGGGATCAGCCATTGTTTATCGAAAGCAGAAAGGAGGATGCCGGTAGGAGCAAATATAATCTGAGGCTCTCTTACATTAGGCAACTTGAGGTACATAATCTTCAAAGTGACGGGGTTTAGACAAGTCAAGTAACTCTCTCCATCATCAATAAACCAAAGAAGGTGTTCAAGATCAGCCCGTGGATCTTTGTCTTTAGAAAAAACAGTACGATCGGGGGTAGATTCTGGAAAGCGCATATCTTTAAGTTCTTCAAACGATAGGGGGGTGCCGGCTCCAAGCCAGGACTTCAGGCGTCGTCCGGGTAGAGACCCACGCCAAATAATTTGATTACTTTGGCTAATAATTCCTAACGTACCGTCCTCAGTAATCTCAACTTTTCGGCTACCCGTTAAGAAAGGAAGTTTAAGGGGGACGTCACTCTCAAAAAGAATCCGGGTGTCCTGAGGGATTGCTCGGGATGGAGCGCCCGACCAAGGAAGAGGTTGGATACTTTGTGAGATTAAGTTAAGGGCTACAAAGAAGATGGATGCCAACCGCATAGGGTCCCTAAATTCTGACTTGTAATGTCAGCTAATTGATGGAGAGAAAGGCCCCGAAGATCGGCAAGGGCTTCCGCAGTAAAGCGGACGAAACCAGGCTCATTGGGCTTACCACGATGGGGTGCTGGGGCAAGGAAAGGAGCGTCTGTTTCTACAAGAATCCGATCTTGAGGAGCCCACTGGGCTACTTCACGAATTGCCTCTGCCTTTTTGAAGGTAAGAATCCCAGAGAAACTAATATAGAAGCCTAAGTCAACGGCCTGCTTGGCAAAGTGAAGATCTTCGGAAAAACAATGGATAATCCCTTGAACTTCTTCAGCTCCTTCTTCTTTAAGAATTCTCAACGTGTCACTAGGCGCTTCCCGGGTATGAATCATGAGGGGCTTATGAATTTTTTTAGCCAACCTAATCTGGAGCCTAAAAACTTCTTCTTGCTGATCGCGCGGACTCAAGTCGTAATGAAAGTCGAGACCTGTTTCGCCCACGAATCGGACAGAAGGGTCTCGAAGCATGGATTCTAACTCAGCGTCGGTATCCTGATTCCACGTTTTAGCTTCATGCGGGTGGATGCCGAGACTCGCTTGAATATTGGGGCCTTTTTGCGTCAAGTCAAGCACTGCGCGGGAATCTTCAAGACTTGTGCCTACAGCAATAAAACCGGTGACACCCTGCGCTTGGGCACGGGTCAGGGTCGGAGCCACTTCAGACTCAGCGAGATAAGTCCCCGTCAAATGACAATGTGCATCAATCAGCATAGGTAACTATTTTCCCACGTTTCAATCGCTTTAGATCAGGGTAATAATTACAACTTTCCCTATGAATGCGCTAATCTTTTCCCATGCAAGTATCTAAGACTATCCTGCTTGTCGACGACGAACCTGGGATTAGAAAATCCCTGAGTACGGCCCTAAAAGATGAGGGCTATCAGGTCCTTCGTTCAGACAATGGGGAAAAAGCAATTGATCTTATTAGCGGACCCGATGGCGAGGCTGTGGATCTTGTTTTGTTAGACGTTTGGCTGCCAGGGCTCGATGGACTTAAAACACTCCAAGAACTCAAAAAAATTCAACCCGAATTACCCGTCATTATGATCAGCGGTCACGGAACGATTAACACGGCTCTCGAAGCCACCAAACATGGAGCATTTGATTTTCTAGAAAAACCTATCGATCTAGAGCGACTTCTACTGGTTTCAAGTAATGCTATTCGTCAATCTAAATTAGAACGAGAAAATAAAAGACTAAAGTCCCTCATGGAGCAGGAGCGTTTTTTCATCGCTGATAGTTCTATCATGCGTGATCTCCTGTCCAGCCTCACCCTTATTTCGGCCTCCAATGGGCGGGTTCTGATTACCGGAGAAAATGGGACAGGCAAAGAAGACATTGCGCGATTGATCCATCAAAAGAGCGCGCGCGCTCAAGGACCTTTTATTGAAGTCAATTGCGCATCGATTTCTGATGAACTCATTGAGAGCGAATTGTTCGGTCATGTGAGGGGAAGTTTTCCGGGCGCCTTGAAAGATGCACGGGGGCGCTTCAGAGAAGCAGATGGAGGAACACTGTTCCTCGATGAAATCGGCGATATGTCCCTACGAACCCAAGCTAAGGTACTCCGGGCCCTCCAGGAAGGCCAGATTGAACCTCTAGGATCAGAAGCATCCGTGACGGTGGATTGTCGTGTCATTGCCTCTACCAACAAAGATCTCGGGGAACTCATTAAGCAAGGTCAATTCAGAGAAGATCTTTATTTTCGCCTAGCTGTCGTGCCCCTCAGAGTGCCCTCTCTTCGAGAACGCCCAGAAGACATATTACCTCTATCAGAATTGTTCATTAAGCAGATCGCTAAACATTATGGAAAAAGCCCCAAAGCCCTTACGACAGAAGCGCGCAGTATTTTAACGTCCCATGATTGGCCCGGCAATGTCCGCGAACTCAAAAATCTGATGGAACGAGCGATGATTTTATGTCGCACTCCTGAAATCCACAAACGCGATCTCCTTCCTCTACCTTCAAGACAGATTCATAATATCGATCCTTTCTCATTCCCTGAATTTGCTACCCTCAAAGATGCTCGTGATTGGTTTGAAAAGATTTATTTGGAGCGGGAGATTCAACTCCAAAAAGGAAACATGACCCGGGTAGCCGAGAAAGCCGGGGTAGATCGTTCCAATCTTTACAAGCGCCTCAAGGCTTTGGGCATTGAACATCGAGAAAATTGATGCAGCAACTTTGGTTTAAGATCGGTGACGCGGCTCGTATCATTGGGGTTACTCCAAAAGATTTGAGATACTGGGAACTCAATCTCGAATCCTTTAAGTCAAGAAGAAGCCAAGGAAACTTACGCTACTATCATCGAGACGATCTTCCTATTTTTGAAAATATGAAGCGACTGATTGAGTCTGGTTTATCCATTCGTGAAGCCGCGCAAGAAGCTTCAAAACCTAATCTTTCTTCGGGTTCCCCAACACATGATGTAATAGCTGAAGATCGTGCATTACCCATTACAGTTGATCTTCAGAGTGATTCGACAGCGGCGATCAAGCGAAGAGATCAAATTGAAGATGCAAAAGCGTCTCTTCGCGAAATGATTGATCAATTGAGTCGTTCCATTAACATTACTTGACGAATCCCGTCGAGACCTTTAGAGTTAGAATTTCGGCGCGTAGCGCAGCCTGGTAGCGCACTACCTTGGGGTGGTAGGGGTCGCAAGTTCAAATCTTGTCGCGCCGACCAATCTGAATATCACCACTTCTGTCAGGCCCCCATAGGGGACGTCCTTAGCCTAGATGTGTCCTCAGCTCCCATAGAAGCGGGAAATACCTAGGTTCTGTTCGGCTCTTCAAATAATGAACTCCTGCATCTCTAAATGCCTGTCCTGATTCGCTCGAAGGAAGGGCTCCGCTCTCTGGATGTTTAATTTTGGGAAGTTCTTGGTGCCCAGTTCCGGGCTTAAAGCCGATCATGCGTTCCGCCATCAAGAAGTGACGGTGTCGCCAAACCCTAAAGGATTCATCATAGTCCATTAAGGACTCACAGAAGAAATGGATCGAATCCCATTTGGACTCAGTGTAAATGATTTTTAACGATGCTAATTGATCTGCCTCCCCCTCAACTTTAAACCCTTGAGATTCTAAATACGTCATGAAGGCATCCCATATTGTCGGCTCAATGAGCGCTTTAGCTAGTGCCGTATGACCTATGGAGCCTGGCTCATAAAGCCCAAGATAACGCTCGTGTTTCAACCCGGACATGAATTCTAAACACCTAAATTGATAACTTTGAAGGCCTGAGGCTGGATTGAGGAGATTTCTAAACTCTAAGAAAGAGGCAGGGCTCATCGTTTCCATAACAAGGATTTGTTGATTTAATACTCGGGTAATTTCATTACATCTTTTTATGATCCAGATGGATTGTGGCAAATTTCCCTTCTTGAGAAAAGCGATCATCGCTTGAATTTCATGGGTAAGGAGCTTGAACCACAATTCATAGGTCTGATGGACCACAATAAATTGCATTTCATCGTGCACACTAGGCTCAGCCAAAGGTGCCTGAATTCCCGTTAATTCAGGGATTTTTAAATAAGACTCATAAGAGGGGGGAGATTTAGCAGTCATTGAGTGTCCTTAAAGTGAATGGATCATTGGCATTGAGGACAGAGTCCAAAAAATTCTAAAGAGTGGCGAATCGATCGGTAACCTGTTTGGGTTTCTATTTGGGAGATGGCTGACACTTCGCAGTGATGAACCACATCTACCTTACCGCATTGCGTACATATTACATGATGGTGATGCTCTTCATCATTCAGATTCAGTTCATAACGCAGGAGCCCATCACCAAAATCAATTCTTCTAAGAAGCCCTAGGGATTCAAAACTTGCCAGCGATCGGTAGATCGTTACCTTATCTAGGCCGTTAGTCCGGGTTTGTATATCCTCCGAAGTCAGAGGGCCGGGATTCATAATAAAGAAGCGAACCAGGGTTTCTCGATGCATGGTTCTTTTGTAGCCGGCTTCCTTGAGCATACTCATAGCTCTTAGGAAAAGAGAATCTTGAGATTCGAGCGTTCGAGGAGAGTGGGGGTGTGCTTTGGACATAGACCAAATGAACGAGATTAAAGTAAATGATCGAAAGAAGTCTGATTTTCAATGAGAATATATAAAGATACCTTAACGTAACCGAGGGACAATGAACGAACGACTTATTTTAGTGACGAATGATGATGGGATTCAATCAGAAGGTATTGATCTTTTAGCCACCGTAGCTTCTCGTTTTGGCCGAGTCGTAGTCATTGCTCCCGACCGTAATCGGTCAGCCATATCCAGCGCCTTATCGCTCCATAGCCCCATCAGGATGAACGAAGTGGGTGTCGATCGTTATTCAAGCGATGGAACTCCTGTTGACTGTGTGAATTTAGGCTTTTATCATAAACTCGAGCGAAAACCGGACTGGGTCCTTAGCGGAATTAATTACGGGTGGAACCTCGGAGAAGATGTTTTCTATTCGGGTACAGTGGCTGCAGCCATCGAAGGCTGCTTATTGGGTGCGCGATCAGCAGCTTTTTCTTTAACCACGAAGGGGAGCCTGGAGAATACAAAGCCCTTCTTATCGACATTTTTAGAGCAATGGGAAAAGATGCCTCTGCCCCCTCAAACAATTTGGAATATTAATTTTCCTCAGCATGCGCCCCTCGGTGTGCGATTAACAGGACAAGATAATCGCGCTTATCACGATGTCGTCGAGCAGAGGAAAGATCCTCGGGGAAAACCTTACTATTGGATCGGTGGAGAAAGCGCCCCCACATATTCCCGACAGGAAGGTTGCGACGCGGATGCAGTCCTGGATCAGTGGATCAGTGTGACGCCTCTTAAATTAGACTTAGGTCACCCTGAGGTAATCACACGTCGTGATGAATTTAAGAAAATTTTTGGATAAGTCTTAAAGAGGGAAAGTAAGAATAAAGCGGCTTCCCTGCGGCAAGGCTTCGTAGTGTGTGGATCCACCGTGATCTTCTACAATTTTTTGAACAATGGCGAGGCCGAGGCCAGTCCCTTTACGTTTCATGGAAAAATAGGGTTCAAAAAGATGCTCTTGGTTTTCAGGTAAAACTCCAGGGCCATTATCTTCGACTCTAAACGAAACTTCAGATCCTTTGCGTTCAAGAATAAGCCGAATAAGCGGAGGCTCTGCAGCAGGCGGATGCTCATGCAAAACAGAGACCGCATTATCAATCAAATTGATGAGAGCCCGTTTAATCATATCCCGATCCCACTTTGCCAAAGTACAACTAGGATCAGAGGTGACATGCCATTGGATCTCAGGATGATTAGGTTCATAGAGAGTAGCTACCGCCTGGATTAGCTCGATAGGATTGCAGGCCCGAAGCAGAGGTGAGGGAAGTTTGGCGAATTTCGAAAAACTATCAACCAAATTAGAGAGGCTTGTAACTTCAGACAAGATCGTTTGAGACCCTTCTTCTACGGATGCTATATCCAACCGACCTTCTCGGCTTTTTCGTAGCATTAACTGGGCTGTAAGTTGGATAGGAGTCAGTGGATTTTTAATCTCGTGAGCCATACGTCGGGCGACTTCCTGCCAGGCGGCCCGCTTCTCAGCTTGAGCCAAGAGGGAAAGATCCTCGAGCACGGCCAGAATGCCCCCGTCTGATTGAACTTCTAAGAAAGCTCGAAGGAGTCGACCCTCCCCTTCTCCGCCAATGCGAAATTCTTCTTGGAGACGACGACCCGATTCTCTAACGGTTTCTTTGAGTCGATCAAGCACGTCAACACCCGGCAAGTGCTTAATCGACTCCCATGGCTGAAGATCATGGCGGAAGATTTGTAATCCAAAAAGATGGCAAGCGGAGGCATTCATAATGGCTAGCTCTCCAGAAGCGCGCCAGCTAATCACCCCTACGGGCAGAGTAGCTAACAACTGATCAAGATAAAGACGTTGCTGCTCAATATTTTCGGATTGCTCCCGTATCGATGTCTGACTTTTTTTCAGGTCGCGTGTCATGGCATTAAAACTTTGGGCGAGAAAAGTTAACTCATCTTTTCCGGTAATAGCTAAATCAACATCCAAGTCGCCCGACCCTACTCGCTGAGCTGCTTTCGCTAAACTCTGAATAGGCTCAGACAAGGATTTTGCTAAGGCTAATCCGAACCAAACGGCAATGAAAAGCGTTAAGAGGGTGAGTAAAGTAAAGGTACGTTGAGGCAAGATTTCGATTGCTTCGCGGGCTCCCGTAAGATCGCTCTCTTCACGATAGCGCTGACGTATGGTGAGCATTCGATTGTAAGTATCGAGCGGAATAAGCACTCCCATGACCCAATATTCACCATTCCGTTCGATAGTCTGCAGGATCCACTCTCCCTCGGGAGTCAAAATTCTATTTTTAAAGGCGGTCGTCTGGGGCCAAGATGGGGGCTTGAAGCCCTTCTTGATATCCATAGTTCTTAATTGCCAAGCGCGTCCATTTTTATTTGAAAGAGAGCCCAGCAAGTCGACTCCAACCTCTTTGATTCTCAGCGAAGAGAGATTTTGAGCCTTTTTGAATCCCGGGGCGGCATTTGATAGACGAGACTGATAAGTTTTTTCTAGCTCATCGGCAATTTGCTTTCCGCTTGAGAGCACATTTCGAACTTCAGGTTGAAACCATCGATCGACGTTTTTGGAGATAAAGTTACGTCCAACAAAGAAAAGAATAAGACTTGGAAGAATGCTGACGGCAAAAAGAGTGGTGACTAGCCTGGATCGTAATTTAGAACCCAAAATACCTCGCCGTCTTTCGAAATAGAGCTTCGCAATAATGCGAACCAGCATAAAGAGCAGCGCGGCGATCGCAAAGACGTTGATGATGCCAACGCCCACCAGAATCCACCTGGACGGTGCGTCAAGGCTTCCACCTACTTGGGCACTTAAGGTCTTGTAGATTCCAAAAATAACCCAAATCAGCGCTACAAGAGCTGCTCCAAGGTAGAGACGGTTCAGTTCAGGGGCACGTTTAGGTTGCAGATTCAAATGAAGACCTCATAACAAGGCTATCTGATCTAGAGGCTTTTTTCATAAAGATGAGCGTTTTCTCCGTCTGGATAGTAAGAGATCCTTTGGCGATAAAAAGACCAGCCAAGGTTTTTATACAGTTTTAGGGCGACGGCATTGCTCTCACGCACCTCAAGCAATAGATGTTCCACTCCGTGTTCTTTGAGATATTCTTCGCTTGCAAGAAGCAATTGTTTTGCCTTGCCTTTTCTTTGGTGGGATGGGTGAGTCACAATACGCAAAAGTTCAGCTTCCTTTGCAACTACATTGACACTCCATCGAGCAAAAGCCCAGGGAGTTTCTATGAATAAAATTTCTTGGGGAGCTAACGGACCCCACGAGGATCGAAAGACCTGGAGTTCAAGTTCGTTGATCCAAGGTGGATAGATATCGGTGGATGTCAAAAGATCCATCATGCGCACCCTAGGAAGATGCAGGTTGATTTTGAGATGACCTTAAATGAATCTCTGCATCGGTTTCGCGAATATAAATTGGTACGAGGGGCTTCTGAGGGGGTGTTTTGATTTTCGATCGGGCCATCTCGATTAGTCCTCGAAGCATGATGGTCTCTTCTTCGCCGGAAAGAGAAATAGGGGGTGAAAAATGTCCTACTTTCTCAAGGACTGCTCGGGGAGCCCACCAAGGCTCTTGGCGAACTACCTCTTTAAAGTGTTGAATGGACATTAGTGAAGCGGGAGCTAAAGGTGCTTCATGTTTCCATGGCTGAACGAAGAGATCCCCGCGTTGACCCTCAAGGGCAATCCAACAGGACGAGACGTGTTGATCAAGATAAAGGGCTGTATGACGAAATTCAAAGGAAGTAAAACCCCAAGTGGAAAGACCTCCAATAGCTAGGCCCTCAGCCGTCGCAACACCCACCCGTAAACTGGTAAATCCACCCGGGCCTACCCCGCAGACCACCCCCTTAATTTGAGTTGGCACCAAATGATGCTTCGCAAATAGGGTATCGATAGCTTTCATCAAAAGTACGCTATGGCGCTTTCCTTGCTCTGACGGAACGGCCAAAGAAAAAGATTCTGACTCATTCAGGACAGACAAATAAATAATATCGGTGGCAGAATCGAGGGCGAGAATCATGATCCTAACCTAACCTTTGGGAATCAAGTCCAAAGAATCTAAGCAGTTTTTTTAGCGCGACCTAGTCCTCGAGGCGCTTTCGTGATTTTTCCAGCCTGAATGCAGGACGTACAAACCGAAATACGTTTAGGGGCGTCGTTTACAAAAGCCCGAACCGTTTGAAGATTCGGATTCCAACGACGTTTCGTCACATTATTAGAGTGAGAAACATTGTTACCAAATTGAGGTTTTTTACCGCAGACTGAGCATTGACGAGACATAAGAACCCTCGATTTTGAGTCGTTTTTCGTGATTGATTAGTTTATCAGCGAACGCTGAAAGCCGCAAAGTGTGATTTCAAAGGGTGGGGAGCCCTTTGGTTGTCGGGGATTTACCGGGGATCCTATGTGAGAGGGGCTTCTGAAACAAAATATATATATTAAGAAATATCAAATTACTCAATAAATCAAAGGGGTTCGGACTGTTTTAGGCCCCCTACAACAGAGGGGGTTGACTGAATGGCCTATTGACAGACCCCTATGGGGATACCTCATTATCCGCTATTCACCCTAATGTGGAGACGAACCCCTCGTGAAACTTGTCATTGTTGAGAGTCCAACCAAATCTAAAACCATTGGCAAGTACCTTGGAAAAGATTTTAAAGTTTTAGCTTCTGCCGGCCACATTCGTGATCTTCCGACTCAAGAAACGATTACCCTGACGGGGGGTAAACGAGAAACGATCGATGTCGAGAATGATTTTGATGAGTACTACGAAATACCTGATCGTCAAAAAAAGAATGTTGCAGAACTTAGAAAGTTTTCCAAGGCTGCGGACGAAATCTACCTAGCAACCGATCCTGATCGTGAAGGAGAGGCTATTGCCTGGCATCTAATGGAAGTCATCAAGCCTCCTAAAAACTTGCCTGTTCACCGCGTCTTATTCAATGAAATAACGCCTAACGGAATCAAGGTTGCCATGGAACATCCTCGGGATGTGGATCAACATCTCGTTGATGCGCAAAGAGCGCGCCGCGTTCTTGATCGACTCGTAGGGTACAAGGTGTCTAAGGTTCTTTGGGATAAGGTTCGGCGGGGCCTTAGCGCAGGTCGGGTCCAAAGCATTGCGTTGCGACTAATCGTAGACAGGGAAAAGGAAATTGAAGCTTTCCAACCCGTCGAATATTGGACGTTTAAAGGAGAATTTAAGCCCCTTAGAAAGGTTAAGCCTGCGACTTTCTGGATGCGTCTTAAGAAGATAGACGACCAGATGCTTCAATTTGGAAATGCAGAACAAAAACTCAGAATAGGCAGTGAGAAAGACGCACAGATTCTCCATCAAGAACTGAAAAAAGCAAGCTATACCATTTCAGATCTCAATACAAAAGAGAAGAATCGAAATCCTTCAGCGCCTTTCACAACAGCAGCACTTCAGCGAGAAGCTTCTAATAAATTAGGGTTTGGCGCAACTCGAACGATGCAAACTGCTCAGCGTCTTTATGAAGGTGTTGACTTAGGCTCAGGAGAGCCGATAGGTCTCATCACTTATATGCGAACAGATTCTCCCCGCATGGCACCCGAAGCCATCGAGGGGGTACGTGATTTTATTAAAAATAAATATGGAGAAGATTTTCTACCTAAAGAACCGCGGATCTATAAGGGGAAATCGGATGCTCAAGATGCCCATGAATCGATTCGCCCCACGGATTTCAACCGAACTCCTGAATCGATTCGAGGACATCTTGATCCCTCCCAATTCAGGCTTTACGCCTTGATTTGGCGGCGAGCGGTGGCTTCACAAATGGAGGCTTCGCGTTTCGATCTAACAACGGTCACGGCTTCGAGTACCTTAGGCAACAAGCAGGAAGTAATCTTTGAGGCTAAGGGTGAGATTGAACGATTTGCTGGATGGCTCAGTGTTTACCGAGCCGATGAAGAAGAGTCCTTGGCAGAAAGCATCAAGGATGCCACTAAAGCCCAGGGGGAAGAGGAAGAAGAAGAATCGATTGGTCTACCGGATCTTCAGCCTAATGAAACATTAGAGTTGGTTAATACAGATGTGAATCAGCAATTTACCAAACCCCCCGCACGCTATAACGATGCTTCACTCATTGAGAAATTAGAAAAAGAAGGGATCGGTCGACCAAGTACCTATGCGGCCATTATAGAAACGGTTCAAAAGAGGGAATACGTAGTCAAAATTGAAAAATCATTCAAACCAACTCAGATCGGAATGGTCGTTAGCGATCTTCTAGTTGAGGGCTTTGCGGAACTAATGGAAATGGGCTATACCCGGCATCTAGAAGAAGACTTGGATTTAATTGAAGAGGGCAAGAAGACCTACGCAGCTACGCTGCATGAGTTTTACAAACCCTTCATTAAGTTAGTCAACGCGGCTGGAAAGAAAATGCAGGATCTCAAAGCTGGAGTTCCAACTGGTGAATCCTGCCCCAAGTGTGGCGAAGCAGAAAAGGGCAAGCTCATCAAACGTATTGGTCGTAATGGTTTATTTTTGGGATGTACGCGATATCAAAAACCTAAAAAAACCAAAAAGAAGAAGATCGAAGAATCCCTTGAGATCTCTACCTGCGACTACACGCGAGATCTAGAAGAAGTGGATCCCAATATTGATCCGCCTGAATGTCCACTCTGTGGTGAAACCCCGATGGTTCTGAAGCGAGGACAATATGGACCTTTTTGGGCCTGCCCCCATGGGCCCAAGGACTGTAAAGGCATTGTCAAAGCCGATCCCAAGGGTATTCCAGCTCCTCCCGACGAACGTACAGAAGAAAAATGCCCCAATTGCGATAAATATTTCGTTAAACGATGGGGACGTTATGGCCTCTTTACTTGTTGCGAGAATTACCCAACCTGCAAAACTGTCAAACGCGAAATCCTCGAGGGCTTTCAATGTCCGAAGTGCCAGTCAGATATTTCTCCGCGCAAGAGCCGATTTGGAAAAATCTTTTATGGGTGCACGGGATATCCAAAATGCGACTTCATCACTTGGGATAAGCCTCGACCTATTTCATGTCCCCAGTGCGCCAATGCCTATATGGGTGAAAAAGTCAGGAAGCCTCGTGGCAAAGATCCTATCACCGTCTTGCTTTGCCCTGAATGCAAACACGAAGAACCGCTGCCTGCTTAAGGGAACAAAAAAGCAATCTCTTGAAGGATCATAATGGCCGAAGGGTTTCGTTCAACATGACGTAAGGCCTCGAGAGTCTTCTCTTCAATTTCTCGTAAGGGTAGGTCTCGCTCGCTGATACCTCTCAGCCTATCGGCATAAAATAGTAAACTTGGTTCAGTTTGATTACGAATACGGTTTAGGTCGTTGATGATTCTCAAAAGCAATTCAAGAGTTTCCCGCAGCCACTGGTTTGAAGCCATATCTTCATCTTCTTTTTTTTGATTCAGAAGATGGTCGATATCCCGAAGATCACCCTTCCCCTCTAAAAGTTTTATCCAGGTGTCGACCTGAATAAGAATCCGATCATAGCGCTCAAGATCGAGATAGCGACAAGTTCCTTCTGCGAGAGAAAGCATGGGGGGGATTGTCCCTCTTTCCCAATCATGTGACAGGGCAATTTGCTGGATCTCGCTAGGATCTAAGGGGGGGATAATTACCCGTTCACAACGGCTCTTAATCGTTGGAAGCATCGCTTCGGGTCGATGGGTAATCAAAATAAAATATACATGGGCAGGAGGCTCTTCAAGGAGTTTAAGTAGCATATTCGCTGAAGTACTGTTCAATTGATGCGCGTCATCAATGATCACCCATTTATGAAGACTGGGTCCGAGAGAAGTCCCGAGCCACTCAAAAATACCGCCTTCTAAATCCTGGGCGTTCCTCAAGCTTTCAACCTTAATTTGTCCCGCCTTACCTTCAGGGGCAATAAATAGTAAATTGGGTGGGGGCTCATCAATAAGATTCGTTTCTAGGTATAAATGACAAGCTTCGCATTCACCACAGCTGATTTTTTTTTCACAAAGATCTTTTTGAGCCAAGTCTAGGGCAAGAAGTTTTTTTCCAATGGAGGCGGGGCCTTGAAAGAGGAGGGTCTGACCTAGTTTCTGTAGTCGAAATCGCTTCTCGAGTTGCTCACGAAGAGCACCGTGTCCTACAAGGCGCGATGGCATCAGGAAACCAAATGACCGTGCGCTTTGAGTGTCTCGGATACTCGATCCCAAATCGATTCAAAAACTTGATCGGGGCGACGATGAGCTTCGACAACATGGATACGATGGGGTTCTTGTTTGGCAATACCCAAAAAACGTTGACGAACTTCTTGATGAAATCGAAGAGTTTCTTGGTCATAACGGCGTTCCTTAAATCCACCGCCCAAAGATGAATTACGAGTTTCTACGCGTTGAAGACTCAACTCAGAATCTATGTCTAACAAAATCGTGAGATGAGGTCTTGTTGATCCCAATATATTTTCAGCCAATTGATCGAGGAGAATTTTAGAAACCCCTAGCGTTCCTTGGTATGCACGACTGGAATCTTCGAACCGATCCACTAGGACAATTTTATTTTCAGCTAAAGCAGGTCGGATAACTTCTTGAAGATGCTGCGCGCGATCGGCGTAGAAAAGAAAGAGTTCTGATTCTGGGGTGCAGGTTTCGATCTTGGGGTCTCGGTCTAGAAGTACTTGTCGAATCCGAATGCCAAGGGATGTGCCTCCTGGCTCTTTGGATACAACCAGGGGTAGCCCTTTTTCCCTCAGCCGCTGAGACAGGAGGAGCATCTGGGTACTTTTGCCAGATCCTTCAATTCCTTCAAGCGTTAAAAAGACACCGGAGGCCACGACGGCACCTATCATTTGTTGTGAATATCTAGTCTAAAGAGTCCCTGAGGATACTCCAAGCACTGTTTCATGAATCCCATAGAGACCTTGTTTTAGACTGAAATTATGATGCTTGGTATATTCAAGTGAGGCGCCTTATGAATATAAATCGAACCCAAACAGGTAAAAGTTTTGCTTTTCTGGGAATACTTCTATTGTGCGCATGTCGACCGATCGATATGCTCAAGGTAACTCCACAAGATTCTGTCATTAGAAATCCGGCTGATGATAAAACATCACCACTAAAGAGTCTTGGGCACAGCAAATTACCGTTTCAGTGGGATAGAATCATCCGGGTAGAAAATGAAGTTGATGGTCTTATTGTGAATCATATTATTTTTACTCAAAAGAAATCTCTATTTAATTTAAAAAGTACTGAAATCAAGGTCACAGCCAATATTCAAGTTACCAACGCCAGTTCAGTCGAGAAATATCCTTCGTTTTCAATTGCAGTCTTCAATGAAGAGGGTTCTTTAGTAGGTGTGGCGAGCGGTGGGACCTGGATCAAGGGTGTGAACCCCAAAGAGACCACTTCTTTCACGCTTGATTTTGAACCCATGAAAGAACGAGTTCCCTTGGGTACCCTTTTCCATCTATCTACTGAGCTCAAGTAGTCAAAGCCTGATAGAGCTCATCAGCAGTCACGAAACTAGTTCCCACTTTTGAGACAACAATCCCTGAGGCGAGATTAGCGAGAGCGGCTGCTGTTTCCCAAGAAGCTCCAGAAGCTAATGCTGCCGTAAAAACGGAAATGACCGTATCGCCTGCCCCACTGACATCCACGACTTTTCGAGCAAGTGTTGGAACGTGAATCACTTGGGCCGCTAGAGAAGGAAAGAGGGACATCCCCTTCGCTGATCGCGTAATGAGAAGGCCTTCAAGATGGAGCTCAGACATTAGGGCTCTTCCAGCTCGTTCGACTTCGTCATCGGAGTCGCAAGGCAGGCCCGAAAGATCAGAAGCCTCCTGGGTGTTAGGGGTGAGCAACTTAGCATTATGGTAAAAATCTTTATGTTGAGGTTTTGGATCTACAACCCAAGGAATGTTTTGGGATTTACAAGCGTGATGAATTTGATCCACAAGATCTTGGTCAACGACGCCTTTTGCATAATCGGAGATTAGAACCGCGGAAGCATTGGGGAGTGTGTCTAAAATGGACCGAATCAAGGCATCGCGCAAAATAGGTGTGAGAGGAGTTCGAACTTCACGGTCATATCGAATTCGATGTTGATTAGGTAATTCAATGAGACGCGTTTTAGTCGTCGTGGGTCGATGACGGTCAAGGTGTAAACCTTCAGTAGGGATAGCTAAGTCGGCTAAATATTTAACGAGCATCTCGCCTGCTTCGTCCTCGCCTCGAATGCCGAATGGAATGGGATAACATCCTAATTTTTTTAAATTGATTGCAACATTGCCTGCCCCCCCAGGCATGAGTGTCTCGGATTCAATATCGAGAATAGATACTGGGGCTTCCGGTGATTGTCGATGAACGGAGCCGAAAATAAAATGGTCCAAGATGAAATCACCGATGACGATAATCTTGAGACCCTGAATCTGACCAATCTGGTCGCGAAGCAAATGGGAGCTAGGAGAGTTCATGAAGGTTTTCGAGCTCTTTCGACAAGCATCACGGGAATTCCATCTTCAATAGGATAACGAAGCTGACATTTGACACAGGCAATTTCATGATCAGACAAGACGACATCTCCATGACACACGGGACAGCAAAGGATATCAAACATTTTAGGGTTCATGGATACCTCAACACAGAGTGTATTTAGGTCCACCACCCCCTTCGGGGGGTGTCCAAATAACATTTTCTTCGGGACATTTGATATCGCATGTTTTGCAGTGTACACAGTTGGAGAAAGCAATATCAACTTGCTTAACATGACCTGATGCATCTGGGTGCATTTCGTAAACTTGTGCCGGACAGAAGACGGTACAGGGAGCCCCTTTTTCCTCATAACATTCAACACATACTTCATTACCTTTAACAATCTTCAAATGACAGGGTTGATGCTCATCGTGTTGAGTTCCACTCACATAGACATCATCTAGCTTTGAAAATTGCAAGCCTTCTGACTTAATAAGATCCCGTACGTCCCCATATTTTAAACCCTTCTTACCATAATATTTCTCTGTTGATTCTGTTTGGAGGGCATCGGCATGAACGCGCAAAGGATCACCGGGCACCCAGCCATTCGCCAAGAGTGCAACATTGAGCTTCGTGAGCGCTGATGGAGTTAGTCCATGTTGGACGATTCCATGAAAATTTCGGGAAGTGTAAAGTTCAGCCCCCGCCCATGAATTCATAAAACGTTGAGGATAGGTCTCCAGTTGGGGAGATGAAAAATCATTCACTAACAGGCAGGAAGCAATTGTTTCAGCCGCACACATACCACCTTTCATGGCAAGGTGAATCCCTTTGAGACGGGCCGCATTAACCATTTGGGCTGCATCTCCCACCAGCATGCCTCCAGGAAAAGCGAGTTGGGGCATCGAATACCAACCTCCAATAGCCAGCGCTTTGCCACCATATTGAATCATTTTTCCGCCGTCCAGAAAGGGGGCTATCTTAGGATGTTTTTTGAAGGCCTGTAAAACGGCGTGTCCATCCACGAAGGGGTCTCGGGAATCAAGGCTGACGACATAGCCAATTGAAACCTTGTTTTTCCCAAGGGCATAGACCCAAGATCCTCCGATTTCACCTTCTGGAAGCGGCCAGCCAGTACTATGTAAAACAAATCCTTCTTCGATATTGCCATCTGGAACTTCCCAAATCTCTTTGACCCCCATTTCGTAAACCTGAGGATTAACAGAGGTCGACTGCAGGTGTAAGACTTCTTCCAATTCTCGCGATAGATGACCGCGGGGACCTTCTCCGAAAATAGTGATCTTTGCATGGAGATAATTGCCGGGTTCAAAATTGGACTTAGGATTGCCATCTCGATCCACACCCTTGTCAGTTGTTTGTACCCCTTTGACACGAAGGACTCCTGAAGTCTCTTTCTCCCATAAAACTTTCATCGCTGAAAAGCCAGGAAGGATCATGACATCTACGCCTTCAATCGATCGCTTTTCGATTTCCGAAGCAAGCCAACGACATACTTTAGAAAGAGAAATAATGTGATGGCCTATATTATGGAGAAACGGAGGGACAATGGGTGCCCGTACACCTTGTCGATCCGAGGTCAAGAGCCAGACTTCTTCTCGTTGGACCCGTCCTTCGGTAGGAAACCCTCGCTCAAGATAATCCGGCATAGCCTCCTCGAGCGCTTGTGGGTCGAGGACTGCGCCGCTGAAAATATGATCTCCGATTTGATCCCCTTTTTCGATCAAGCCAATGGTGAGAGGAGGCAATGTCTTTCCTTCTTTCTTAGCTTCTTCTATTTGGTTTAATAAATGCCACAGACTTATTAAGTTCGCTGGTCCCCCGCCGATATAGAGGACGTCAAAATCAAGAATTTCTCTTTCGAGAGCCTCTCTCTCGGGATGACGTGAAGACCAATTCGTACCTAGATCATTCATTCAGTAAACTCCAATAGATAAGTTTAGCCTCCGCATGGGACGATAGAGATAATGTAACTAAGGGTAAGGATTTCTAAATGAAAGAAACCTCTGATAAATACAAGTTTGAGGCAGCGGTTCAGCGACCGCTGAGTATCGTTTTTCGTCACCTTAATGGGGCCTGGGAGGGTCATGACTACTTGATCGAAGTCGTGACAGAACGCCAGGGACTCGATGGCTTCGATGTTGTCATGGACTTTAGAGAACTGGAGTCTCATCTCGACGCTCTTCTGGATCCTTTCCGGGGGAAACTTTTATCAGACTCAGGAATTAAGGATCCTATCGAATTGGCTCAACATCTTGCGCGTGAGTTAGAGAAACAAGTTCCGCCCCCAGCTCAGATTAAAGAAATTAATCTCATCGACGGTCACCAACAACGTCTCACCTATCGAGTTGATCGTGGATAAAATCACCTTACGCGGCGGCTCACATCTTCATGGATCGATAGAAATTTCTGGAGCCAAAAATGCAGCGCTCCCATGCATGGCGGCATGCCTACTCACCGATGAAACTTTAATTTTAAAAAACTTGCCGGCCGTAGCAGATATACGAACGATGGAGAAAGTTCTAGGGACCTTGGGAACTCTTGTTTCTCATGAAACGAGTCCTTCCCTTCTGGCTATTAGCCAATCTCTAACCTGCAATCAACCTAGTGACTTCAAGGCTCCTTACGAATTAGTGAAAACAATGCGGGCTTCCATTCTTGTGCTGGGCCCACTCTTAACGCGTTTTGGAAAAGCTTCTGTCTCCCTGCCGGGTGGATGTGCAATCGGCGCAAGGCCCATCGATCTTCACTTAGAGGTTATGTCTAAAATGGGAGCTTCTATTGATATTCATCATGGATACGTAGAAGCGGCCCTTCCTTCAGGAAAAAGACTCAAGGGTATTGATCATACCTTTCCATATGTCAGTGTAGGGGCGACAGAGAATAGCTTATTAGCCGCTGCGCTCGCTGATGGAAAAACCATTCTGAGAAATGCTGCTCAAGAGCCGGAAGTTTCAGATCTTGCTTCGCTTTTGGTTGCGATGGGAATTTCAGTTGAAGGGATTGGCACCTCAACACTGACTATCGAGGGTCAACTTCGGGCCCGCGGAGCTCATTACACGATCATCCCCGACCGTATCGAAGTGGGTACTTTCATATGCGCCTTAGCCATTACGGGTGGATCCTTGAGTCTCTTGGGGGTGATCTTGGAGCATGTGGAAACCCTCCTGGTAGCTTTAGAGCGATCAGGATGTAAATACCGATACGATGTAGCCAAAAAGATTCTTCACCTAGAGCGCTCGCCCTCCGATCGCTTACAACCCATTCATATCAGCACGGCTCCTTACCCAGACTTCCCTACGGATCTGCAGGCACAATGTATGGCCGTTTTAACTCAAGCCGAAGGAACATCCACGATTATTGAGAATATTTTTGAAAATAGATTTCAACATGTTATGGAACTCCAGCGTTTAGGTGCATCAATCGATATTGATGGACGCACTGCACGCGTTCACGGCTCTTCTCGTCTCTCGGGTACAACCGTAATGGCGTCTGACTTAAGAGCTTCTGCCGGACTCGTTATTGCAGGGTTGGTTGCAGAAGGATCCACGACCATTGAGCGCATTTATCATCTTGATCGAGGCTATGCGCATCTCGACCATAAACTTCGATCCGTAGGCGTCGATATTCAGCGCATAAGAACCTAGGCGATTAGTCTATTGGGTTTTCATACGCCCTGGGTTCCGTTAGAATAGGTAATGGGGCGACATATGCTAGGAGAAATGAAGATTTTTTCTGGAAGCAGCCACCCAAACCTTGCAAAGTCAATTGCCGGACATATGGGCATGCCCTTGGGCGAATTGAAAATTACTCGATTCAGCAACGAGAATATCAAAGTTAAAATTGAAGAAAATGTGCGTGAAAGCGATGTCTTTGTTGTCCAGACCACGACATCCCCTGTAAGCGATTATTTACTAGAGCTCTTGATTATGATTGATGCGCTTAAGTTTGCATCAGCCGCACGTATCACGGCTGTTCTTCCCTACTTTCCATACGCGCGTAGCGACAAAAAGGATGAAGCACGTATTTCCATCACAGCGAGACTAGTCGCCGATCTCTTGGAAACCGCAGGAGCAGACCGAGTATTAACAATGAATCTGCATGCGCCTCAAATTCTAGGGTTCTTCAGAAAGCCTGCGGATCATCTTTTGGCCTCGCCCATATTGGCCCAATACTTTAAAACTAAGGATTTATCTAATTCAGTGGTCGTTGCGACGGATGCTGGGGCGGCTAAATTCGCTGGAACCTTTGCAAAACGGTTGGGTATCCCCTTGGCCATTATCGATAAGCGTCGTTCTGATGATTCTGAGCGTGCTCAAAGTGTTGCACTCATTGGAGAAGTCAATGGGATGGATGCCATCATCTATGACGATGAAATCTCCACGGGGGGGTCGATCAAAGCCGCTAGTCGTATGTTGAAAGAGGCAGGGGTTCGATCGGTCCAAGTTGGAGTTACCCATCCCGTTCTCTCGGGGAATGCCGTCGAGTGCCTCAATGAAGCGGAACTCGATGAGATCGTTGTCACGGATACGATTCCCATCTCCGATGACAAGGCATCCGCTCTTAAGGGCCTGAAGGTGTTATCAACCGCTTCTATGTTCGGCGACGCCGTCATGAGAATTCATGAGGGACGAAGTATCTCCGAAATGATGGGTTAACTTGAACACGCTTCGTCACCTGTTAGTTCAGCGGGCGGCTAGATTACAAGATCGACCGGCTCTAAGTTGTAAAGCCTGGGGCACCCTAGACTATAGTCAATTGAGGAATCGAGTCGAAGGAGTAGCTCTAGGCTTGATGGCAGACGCTCCGCCTCCTGAGACGCTCTACTATGTACCTTCGAGTGATTCAGGATCCCCTGATGGGCCCTGGAGCTGGATTGCAGAAGTCGCGGTGATCGCCTGTGGTTTTGTCTGGAGTCCCCAAGGCAATCCGATCGATTCTTCTGTTTTAGGTGGTCCACGCTTCAACGATGAAGAAGGCCGGGGGCCTTTTCATGATCGTGATCATCAGATCGCTGGATCCTGTTTGGCTGTTTCGGGACTATCTCACAAAGATATCTTATTGAGACTCCAGCGAGAAAATGAAAAACGAGGCTGGGATCATACGACAAAACTTTCCTTATCCTGCTCTGATGCAACGACGGCAAGCGGGCGGGCGCTTCTGTGGAATGCGCTTTATGCTGGAAGCCATGTCATCTTGACTGAGCCAGAACTTCCCTCCCGTTTTCAAACATTCTTTTCTAAAAACAAGCCCATCCCTGCGTCCTTAGATAATTGGGGTGATTTTTGGATACCCAATCAAGATTTGGGGTGATAACGATGCTACGGAAGGTGAGAACGACGACGGGCATTCAGGGGCTGTCTTTCTCCTAGCGAAGAGCCATTGAACTCAACGGGATCAAGAATCGTATTTCACGAAACATTAGGTATTCCGCTTGCACGAAGTGATCGCCAAAAAAGGTGGTTCGGCTCATGGGCTACGCCATTCCTTTTATTGTTTTTATTTCCTTATTAGGTCTGGCATTTAAAATGTAAAGATTGGTAGTCCCAAGGGGAATCGAACCCCTGCTACCGCCGTGAGAGGGCAGTGTCCTAACCGCTAGACGATGGGACCAATTTTTTTCTTGATGGTTGGGGAGGAAGGATTCGAACCCTCACCTGACAGATTCAGAATCTGTTGTCCTACCATTAGACCACTCCCCAGAGAGTGGAATTAGAATTCTAACAAGGTGATTGAAAGAACCCAACTGTTGATTAAGAAAGTTGTGAAAGATCTGGCAATCATTAAAAAGGGGCCTGATGAACAGGCCCCTTTTTAGGCATTCAGAAAAAAGTTACTTCTTCCCTTTTTTCTGAGCTGCAGCAGCTTTGAAGCCGATGGATGAAGAAGCCTTGATTTGGATGGCTTCACCCGTTTGTGGGTTACGACCCACACGAGCCTTGCGTTGACGCAAGGTGAAGGTACCAAAACCAAAAATGCTCACGCGGTCACCCTTGTGGACGCCTTTGGCGATGTTTTCAAAAACGTTCTTCAGGGCATCATAAGTAGCAGACTTAGGTGCTCCGAGTTCGTCGGCTAGCGAGTCAGATAGCTCGCGGAGTGATAGATTGGCCATATTGATCTCCTTAGAGGTTGTCCTCTTTCAAATCCTATCAGGAGAAATAGTCAATATATATGCGGAAAATATGAGATCAAGAAGAATTTTCCCTTGTTGGGACAGGGGCTCGAGTGGGAAGATGGGTCAAGTCCGCTACAAAAAAAGGGCGCTTTCCCTATTTTCTAGATACTTTTTTTATTTCCTGGATATATTTTAAATGTTGCAAATAGTGTACATAGCCATCATTTCATCCCTCACAGCTCTGATAGATGGGGTCTTGGCGCATTGCTTCCGTTCCCTGCCTTTGTACCGGAGGCACTTCTACCTCTCGGTGGCCTTGATCTTAGTCCCAATGGGGGCATTGCCCCTGGGTTTAGGCACCCAGGTCATCGGGGTTTTAATGGGGTTGACCCTACCTGCTCTTCTAAGAATGAGTACGCGATCTTGGTTTGCGCACTCCTGGATGAAAGGATCATTCAAGCGACAGGATCCCAACAGGCCCCTCATCGTGATTGCAGATCCCCATTGGTCACAAGACACCGGTCATCTGAAAGAGATCCAAAAAAAATATGTGCAGGCAGATTGGCTGTTCCTAGGTGACTGCTTTGATCTTTGGATCGGGCTTCCCAACTACGAAACATCAGCACAAAAAGAATTTTTAAATTGGGTCGATCAACGTCGCCAAGAAGGGGCTTGGGTCGGTCTTTGGCTAGGTAACCGAGAATATTTTCTCGATTACCTAGCACCAAGATTTGATTTAATGGGCGAAGGTACGGGGGGGTACTTGGCGGGAGAATCTCTTTACTTTGAACATGGAGATCTCATCAACAAGGGCGACGTTCAATACCGCTTATGGAATCTCCTTTCGCGATCTTCTCTGGCGTGGATTATGTTTCGGCTCATTCCTTCCAGCTGGGGTCAGCGCTTGGGATCATGGTTGGAATCAAAACTGAGAACTACAAATCAGAATTATAAGATTACATTCCCTCAAGATTCTTTTTCCGAGGTTGCTCAATCCTTTTCCCCTTCCACCTTTATCGTTGGCCATTTCCATACAGAACACCAAGTGGAAAACGGAAGAGTGATTCCATGGAATTATTCGGGAGCCCACGCCCTTTGGTCTAAGGGTCGTCTTGAACTTAGGTCGATGTCTTGAAAGCCCCCCTTGGGGGTGGCCTTGCTTAACCTTAGGGGCCCTGATAGGGTCATAAATAGTAGGAGAATGTATGTTTAGGAAATATTATGGTTCCCTCGTTGGTCTCCTTGTTCTTCTCGCTTGTGGCCCCACTATCCGGTTCAACTATGACCCGAGTATCGACTTCAAGGCATTGAAGACATGGGCTTGGGTCGAGCAAAATGAATTCCAGGAAGGTGGCCGGGGGTCTCGACGCAACCAGCGATTCCAAGCCGAACGACCTCTGATGGATAAACGGATCGAAGTTATTTTGGAAAAAGAATTGATCTCGATGGGTTATCAAAAAGTAGATGTATCAGAAGCTCAATTCTTGGTCAGGCAATATGCCCGATACAAACAAGTCCCCGTGGAAATTAGAACTGGCATGTCCTCCGCAGGTTGGGGTTGGGGTTGGGGTTGGCCAGGTCCGGGTATAGGAGGAAGCATCTCGACAATCCGGAGAGACACATACGAAGAAGGAATGGTGATGATTGAAATCATGGATGCAGCAACAAATCGATTAATCTGGGAGGCCGAAGCCGCAAATGCCCTATCGGACGTCAAGGATCCCGATGAAGCAGATGCGCAAATTGCTCGTGCTGTCAGAGGCGCTCTAGCCAAACTTCCAAGATAGATTTGATTTCTTTTTAGCCCATGCGAAACTAGAGATTCTTATGGAGAGTTTATGGCCCAAGTGATGCTCGGTGGAAATCCTGTACAAACGAATGGCGAATTGCCTAAGCTAGGAGAGGCATGTCCCTCTCTGCTTTTCATTAAAAATGATTTATCCGAACTGAACGTCAAGGAATTACATGGGAAAAGAGTAATTTTGAATCTTTTTCCAAGCATCGATACACCTACATGTAGCAAATCGGTTAAAACCTTTAATGAGAAAGCCTCCGCGACTACCAATACGGTGATTCTATGCGTGAGCGCCGATCTGCCGTTCGCCCAAAAACGCTTCTGCAGTAGCGAGGGTATCGAGAATGTTATGACCGTCTCTACGTTTCGAGATCCCAGTGCATTAGACCGATTAGGCATCCGCTTGACAACCGGTAAACTGATAGACTTAGCGGCTCGAGCCGTCATCGTTTTAGATGAGCAAGGAAAAGTCATTCATAGCGAATTGGTCGGCGAGATTGCAAACGAGCCCAATTACCAATCAGCTCTGAGCGTCCTCTAAGCGATCCAGTTTTCGTAGGGCAGGGATTTTCCAAGCGACGGCTCCAACCGTGGCCAGGGTCATGAACCCACCGAATAAGACGCTGGGGATCACGCCAAGGAGCCTCGCAGCCACGCCGCTCTCAAAGGCTCCGATTTCATTACTGCTGCCGATAAAAAAGGAGTTCACGGCACCCACTCTTCCCATAAGGTGTCGGGGGGTCTGTGTCTGTACCAGAGCCGATCGCATAATGACGCTCACGTTATCGGCTGCGCCACACACAACGAGAATCATCAGACTGATCGTGAACGAGCGAGAAAGTGCAAAAGCAATCCATCCAAGACCAAAAATAAAAACACAGATCAGGAGTCGCCTTCCCATGTGGCGAGCGGGGGGTGAAAAGGTGAGCCATAGGGACATGACAATAGAGCCCATGGCTGGGGCGCTTCGCAAAAGACCAAATCCTTTTTCTCCAACCTGCAAAATATCTCGAGCAAAAATGGGCAACAGTGAGGTGGCTCCTCCGAAAAGAACGGCAAATAAGTCTAAAGTCAGCGCGCCTAGGACGATTTTTTCTTTAAAGACAAACCGAACTCCATCGAAGAATCTTGTTTCATCGGAAACTTCTTTCTTGAAGCGAACAAGGGGTTGAATTTTAAGGTACGAAATCAGCGTGCAGAAGATGAGAATACACACGAAAGCATAAGCCATTCGATAGCCCAAAGGGATAAGGAATCCTCCCAAGACGGGTCCGATCACCATGGAAATATGAAAGGTACTGCTACGCATGGTAGAGGCGTTCACATAACTCTCTTTAGGAACAAGATCCGCTGCGAGCGCTTGGTAAGCGGGTCGAAAAAAAGCACGCCCAACTCCACCAAGAGCTTGAGCCCCATAAAAAATCCATACTTGCTGGGTTGATGTATTCCAATTGCTTACCACGAGCAAAAGGCCTCCAGCTAAAATCGGTAACAAGGATAGAAGACAGAGGGTCTTCCGATCAAATCGATCAGCGAGATAACCCCCAAAGAGGGTTAGGCTCAAAAAAGGAAGCGCCTCCGATAGTCCAATTAATCCTAACGAAAGCGGATTCTGGGTAAGGGTATAAACTTGCCAACCCAGAACAACCATTTGAATTTGATTGGCGATAAAAAGGGTAAATCCACCGATTAGAAACCAGCTGTAGGGTTTATAGCGAAGAGATTGAAACGGTGAGGGGGTCGACTCACTCATACCGGAGTGCATCAATCACATCGAGATTGGCGGCTTTCAGGGCAGGTAAGAAACCGGCCGAAAGCCCAATAAACGATGAGAAGCCCAAACCAAGAATCACAGCCCAACCGACAATCACAGCCTGAACATTGAGTACCTGCATTAAAGCGATCAGAGAGAAGGCCAGGCAGACGCCAATCACTCCGCCGAGGGAGGATAAGACCGAAGCTTCGATTAAAAACTGCCATAAAACACTTCGCCGTGTTGCCCCAAGGGCCCGACGAATTCCAATTTCGCGAGTTCGTTCCGTCACGCTCACCAACATGATATTTCCAATTCCAATCCCACCCACAATGAGGGATATGGAAGCGGCCACTGCAAGGAGAGTGGTAATAATAGCGCTCTGTTGAGCAGAGGCTGCTAACCAATCATTTTGTTTTCGTATCGAAAAATCATTATCGACATTCGAGGGAAGCCGGTGTCGTTGACGGATTAGACTTGTAATTTCTGATTCAGCATAATCAACTTGATTTTCAGAGATGGCTGAAACTAAAATTTGTTGAATTTTGTCACGGCCCATGATTTTTTTCATGACTGTGGTGTAGGGGGCATGAATTACGTCGTCTTGATCGCCCATAAAACCTGCTCCTTTGCGAGACAGGACACCAATGACTTCAAAAGGCATCGTGCCAATTCGAATGGTTTTCCCCAAGGGATCCTCTCCGCCGGGAAAAAGATTCTCTTCCACAGTTTTCCCAATAACACAGACTTTAGACAAAGATCTGACTTCCTGGGAATTGAAATATCTTCCTGCATCAAGGCCCCAAGATTTAATATCTAAGTACTCATCGTTGGCCCCTTCCACTCGGCCCACTAACCAATTATTTGCCCCATAAACAGCGGGTTTAGCCGTTCGCACATAGGGAGTTGCGTAAGCAACGCTGTTCGGGAGTTCATCTCTCAGGGCTAGAGCATCCTCTTCGGTCAAAGTATCGACTGCACCCTGCCCTACGGGACCCCATGCGCCTTTGGGAATAGAACCGGGTATGACGGTGATGAGGTTTGTGCCCATTGAGCGAATTAACTGCTCTGAAGCTTGCTTGGATCCCTGGCCAATGCCAATCATCGTGATCACTGCACCTACACCAATAATGATGCCGAGCATTGTCAGCATAGAACGTGTTTTGTTCCGACGAATCGCTGTCAGAGCTAATTTGAGAAATTCAAGATACTTCATCGTGAGATCCTTTCGATCTATCGACCTCGACTCATACCGCCGCCCATCGGAGAGACCGTAGCGGGCGCTGATCCACTTTTCTTGATAGGCTCTATGACGCCAACCAGTACTTCAGAACCTTCAGGGAGTTCGCTCCCCGTAATTTCAGTAAATTGACCGTCACTGAGCCCTACGCTAATCTTCACGCTCTTAAGTTCACCCTTGGAATCGACAATCCATACACGATCCTCTCGACGACTCACAAATCCTTTACCAGAGCCTCCCAACATCATCGGCGACGGAGCGCCGGAACGTTTTGAACTTTGGGTATCCTGGGAGTTAACGGGTGAAACAGGTTTTATAGCACCCGATGAAGGCGGTTTTGTGTCGGACCTACTCCGACCCCCAGGTCTTTGACCAGCAATGTTGCCACCGCTAGACTCACGTTGTTTTCTAAAGGCTTCGATCTGCTCCGGCGTCATATTTTTTCTAAAGGCTTCGATCTGCTCCGGCGTCATATTTCGTCGCCATCCCCCATTGGCCCCACTGGCCCCAGCGGGTCCATCAGGTTGACCCACGGGTGGTTTGGAACCTTGAGCATCTTGGGAAGGTTTAGTGACCGCAGGAGTTGAGGACTTCTCGGGAATTGAAGTGACCGGCGTAGTGGATGGATTTTGAACCTGAGCCATCCTCTTTTTCATCTCTTCTTGTGCTTTATTGCGTTCATCTTGTAATTTTTTATTGAAAGCCTCTTGGGCTTTGGGGGGAAGAAAGGTCACTGGATTAAAACGAAGGGCCGACGAGGGTATACGAAGCACAGAGTCTCTACTTGCCGTAAAGATGGTCACGTTAGCGGTCATGCCTGGACGAATCTTGAGTTCACTGTTATCGACTTCAATTTGTACCGTGTAATTCACGACGTTCTGTTGAATACGCGGGTCAATTCGTACTAACATAACTCTTCCCGCGAACTGAGTATCAGGAAACGCATCCACGCTAAAAAAAGCTTGCTGATCAAGCTTGACTTGGCCAATATCGGCTTCATCAATGTTGGCTTCGAGTTTCATTCGGGTTAAGTCTTGAGCAATAACGAACATGTTCGGTGTGTTGAAACTAGCTGCAACTGTTTGTCCCCTATCCACTAATCGACTAATCACTATTCCATCTAAGGGAGACTTGATGGTGCAGTAATCCAGATTAACTTGGGCTCGAGTCAGGGCAGCTTTTGCCGAGATGAGATTTGATTCGGCGGAGATTTTAGCTGACTCGGCATCTTGAAGATCTTTTTCTGAAATAAGTTTAGCTTCGAAAAGTCTTTTCTGTCTTTCAAACTGGCGCTTCGCATCATTAGAAATCTGTGTCGTTTTTTGGACGGTAGCTTGGGCATCGCTTACCAAAGCCATGTAAGTTGTCGGATCAATTTCGGCTAATTTTTGCCCTTTTTTCACGGGCGTATTAAAGTCTACGTATAAATTAGAAACAATGCCTGATATTTGGGATCCAATGTTGACCTGGAGTAAGCCTGATAGGGTTCCAGTCGATGTGATGCGCTGACGAATAGGCCCACGGTCAATTTTGGTGGTTCTCCATTTTGGCATTTCTTCGGTATTGTTGAAAAAGAAGAAAACAATAACTAAGCCCACAAGAGTGCCTAGGACTATTCCCTTCTTTTTAGGGGAGAGATTTTTTAGGTTGGAAAACTTAAAATCCATTAGAAACCTCGGCAATGAATAGGGTTGAGCAGTTGCCATCAATTGGTAAAGACTAATCTATTACTTTCCCATATTCCTTTAGACACCACTAGGGGCTAGGAGGTTAATTCCCGGTAATAAATGGCTCAATGAGCCTAAAGGGGTGCTCAACGGTAGGGATCGCAACATGGTCAAGTAACCACTGGGGCCATAGACTCAGAGCGATAATCGCAACAACAGCCAACAGCACGGACGCACTGCTCCAAAAATAGGGACTTGAGGCATGATGATCTTGAGTGAACTCCAGGCCTTGCGGTGGCTTGTCCATAAAAAGGACAACAGGAAGTCGAAGATAAAAATAAACTCCAATCAAACTAGCCAAGACCCCAAAGACCGCTAATCCAAGATGACCGCTCGAAATTAATTCCCTAAAAATAAAATATTTTGCATAGAAGCCGGCAAAGGGCGGAAGTCCCGCAAGACTCAAGAGCAGAACCAGAGAGGCCATACCCAAGAAGGGGCGTTTCCAACCCTGCCCTCGGGCATGATCGAAATCTGTTTGCGAACCTACCCATCCAAAAGCCGTGAGGATTCCAAACAGCCCTGCGTTGGTAAATCCATAAATAACTAAATAGTAAAAAACATACTGAAGACTTTGCTCTGTACCCGAAACGAAAGCTAAAAGTAGGTAACCAGCGTGCGCGATGGATGAGAAGGCCAGCATTCGCTTGATATTGTGTTGAGCCAAGGCGGTAAGATTACCCACGAAGAGCGTCAAGATTCCAATAATGGAGAGAAGAGGTTGCAGGTTAAAAGAGGTTGTCTGGGAATCATTCAGGAAACCCCAAATAAAGATTCTGATAAAGACGATGAAGGCGGCTGTCTTGGTGGCAACGCTCATAAATCCAGAGATGGGGTGAGGAGCCGCTTGATAAACGTCAGGTGTCCATTGGTGCATAGGGACAGCACTCATCTTAAATAACACGCCAAATAAAATAAGACCTAAACCTAAGAGCATCAAAGAATCAGACCAACCATGTTGATGAGCGAATTGGGAAATCTCCATGAGATCTAAGGATCCCGTTAATCCAAAAAGCAGGACGATACCCAATAACAAGCAACTCGATGCAACGGCGCCTGAAATAAAATACTTGAGACCTCCTTCGGCTCCCTCTATGCGAACTCGAATGGACCCCGTTAGGACATAAAGGGGCAGGCTAAAAAGCTCGAGCGCTAAGAATAAAACTAATAAATGCGTAGAGGCCATGAAAATCATCAGCCCTGCTACCGAAAATAAAAAGAGGGCTAGGGTCTCACCCTTAAACCAACCTTCGTGATGGAGGTGGTCCCATAACTGAAGGACAGACAGCCCAGCACTTCCCAAAACAACGAGTGAACCAAATTGAGTTAATCGATCTACCAAGAGGGGTCCATAACTAGGTTGATGTCCACCGATCCATAGTTGGAGTAGAGATTTAATCGCGGCGTATAAAACCCAGAGCGTCACCAACCACATTGTCCATCGAACCAGCTTTTCATTCCGCGTTGTTCGCGTTAGAACCATCAAGGGGATAACAAGGGCGCCTAGAAGAGGGAAAAGAAAGGGAGTGAGGGCTGACCACTGAATATAGGTAAGCGTCATGGAGTCACCGCTACTGGAATAGAGGTGGGCGAAAGAACCTGAGTCACAATCGTCTTCATCAACGATTCGCTATCGATCATAAAGGTTTGAGGATGAATGCCCATCCAAAAAATCAGAACGACGAGAGGGAGAAGGACTAGGCCTTCCCGCCAACTCAGATCCTGAACGAGATAAGTGTTCCCTTTGGCTAATGGACGGTCCGGCGATCCCCAGAACATCCGCTTAAACATCCAAAGCAGATAAGCTGCACTCAGGATGACGCCCAAAGAAGCGATGATGGCCAAGAGTGTGCTCCCTTCCAGACTCGAGGTAAAGGTCCCATTGAGAATAAGGAATTCACCCACAAAACCGTTCGTGAGTGGTAAGCCAATGCTACTCAGAACAACGACAAAAAATACCGTGGTTAAGATGGGAAGCCGGTGTGCAATCCCACTGAAATCTTCAATCTGTCTTGTGTGCGCCCGATCATAAATCATCCCTACTAAAAAGAATAGGGCGCTCGTACTCACTCCATGATTGAGCATTTGCAACATGGACCCCTGAAGACCAATGAGCGTAAAACTAAAAATACCCAGGATCACGAAGCCCATATGAGAGACAGAACTATAAGCCACAAGTTTTTTCATATCTTCTTGAACAAAAGCAACCCAGCCCCCGTAAAGAATAGCGATGACGGAAAGGATGCTGAGACCTCGACTCATGCTAAGGGCGATTTCAGGAAACATAGGAATGGCAAAGCGAAGTAATCCATAACCGCCTAGTTTCAGCAGGATTCCAGCTAAAACCGCGGACCCGGCCGTAGGGGCTTGAACGTGGGCATCGGGTAGCCACGTGTGTAGAGGGAACAGAGGCACTTTGATGGCAAAAGCCAACACAAAAGAAAGAAATAAAATTTCTTGGGTATATATCGATTGGCTTCGAGCCACTAACGACAAGAGGATAGGGTCAAATCCGCCCGCAAGGTTGGCTAAATAAATTAATGCGAGGAGCCAAATCAAACTTCCCGCAAGCGTGTAAAGAATAAATTTATTAGCGGCATATTTTCGCTCACTGCCACCCCATATTCCTATAAGGAAGAACATGGGGATTAACATGACTTCCCAAAAGATATAAAAGAGTAAAAGATCTTGAGCCAAAAGAGCGCCAAGGATACTGGACTCAAGAATCAAGAAGAGGCCAAAGAAAATGGGTTCTTTTTCTTTAATATTTCTCCATGAAGCCAAAAGAGCTAAAGGAATCAAAAGCGTGGTGAGTTGAATCAACCAAACATTTAAACCATCCATCACGAGGACGTAATTGGCCGACAAGCCTGCGACGGAGAACCAAGACCTCGATTCCGATAAAAAGCCCGCCATCCGCATGGGTTGAATCAATAAAAGGCTGTACAGGAAGGTAAGCAGAGAAGCACCCAGTCCAAGCAACTTCACGGCTTTAACAGATGGATAGGAAGGGAGCACGATCAAACGTAAACCGACAATCAATGGAATAGCGATCAACCAAGTGAGTGGGAAATTGGATTCCGAAAGAAAAGACAACATTAGATCCTCCCAACCAAAAGAAGTGTCAAGAGTCCCAGAAGTCCCAGTACCGAAAGCAGAGTGTAGTTTCGCAAACGTCCGGTTTGAAGATGGGAGCCAAGATCTCCCATGACACGGGTAAGTGCCCCCGGAAGATTTACTCCAATGCCATCAATGATAATGACGTCACCCAATTTCCAAAATACTTTACCCAGAAAGAAGAAGGGGTTAATGATTAAGGCCATCACGCCTTGATCAACAAAATATTTTTCTCGAAGGATCTGGTAGGTTCTAGAACACTTTTTCTCGAAACTTTCTTCCCAGCCGAGACCTTTTCCGTAAAGTTTCCAAGCTATCCCCGCACTAACCAAACTCAAGACCGTGGAGATAAGGGCTAATGTCCAAGCCAAGGTGGGTTGTAACGTATGGGCTTCAGGCTCAGCACTTTGACCATAATTGATGGCTGAATGGAGCCATGAAGCGATCGTATTGTGGCCCCCAAAAGACTCAGGCCAGCCGAAAGTAACTGCCAACAAGGCTCCGAGGGACAGGATGATGAGGGGGGCAGTAATCCACTTGGGGCTTTCGTGGGCATGATCAAATATTTTCAAATCACGAGGCTTGCCTGCAAATACTAAAACCATAAGTCGTGCGGTGTAAAAAGCAGTACAAATAGCCGCAAGAACTCCAAAGCCCCACAGCGTAGGACTATGCAGGTACGTCAAATAAAGAATTTCATCTTTACTCGCAAAACCACTCGTACCTGGGAAGCCCATCAAGCAAAGAGCTCCGATCAGCATGGTGTAAAAAGTGATGGGCAATTTTTCTCGAAGCCCGCCCATTTTGAAAAGATCCTGCTCGTGATGGAGCGCTACGATGACGCTTCCCGCTCCCAAAAAGAGCAAGGCTTTGAACCATGCATGCGTGAAGACATGGAAGAAACCTGCTGAAAAACCGGTTACACCGAGACCTAAAAACATAAACCCCAATTGTGAAACGGTGGAATAGGCCAGAACTTTCTTAATGTCTCTCTGGAAGAGGGCCATGGTGGCGGCAAAAAGAGCGGTTGCAACACCAATCCACGCAATCACGTGAAGCGTGATGGGGGCCAATAAAAAGAGGGGGGCGAGTCGGCAAATAAGATAGATACCGCTAGTGACCATGGTGGCGGCATGAATGAGGGCCGATACGGGTGTCGGACCCGCCATGGCATCTGGTAGCCAGAGGTAGAGAGGAATTTGAGCGCTCTTTCCAGTACAGCCAATGAACAACATGAGTGTGGCAAAGGTGATCAAACCAAAGTGTGTTTCAGGCCCAAGTAGGGATACTTGTTGAAGTAGATCACCTATCGTCAGGGTTCCGAAGATTAAAAAGAGAGTCATCATGCCGATGAGGACCCCTACATCTCCAACGCGATTATATAAAAAAGCCTTAAGGCCTGCCCGAGGCGCTTCCTCAGTTTCAAAGTAATAGCCAATGAGGAGATACGAGCAAAGACCAACGCCTTCCCACCCAACAAAGAGCAAAGGAAGACTAGAACTCATGACCAATAGAGTCATAAAGAATACGAAGAGATTCAAATAAGCAAAGTAGCGAGCGGTGCCTTTCTCGTGATGCATGTAGCCAACGGAATAAATATGAATCAAGAGCCCAATGCCTGTAATGACGAGCAACATCACGCTACTTAAAGCATCAATGACAAATCCAAATGGAATCTGGAGATTACCAACCGCCATCCATTGCCCAACCACCAAGTCGATTCGATGTTCGGGACTCGCTAAGACTCGGCTAAACCAAATCAGACTCAACCCAAAAGATGAAGCAACGCTACTACAGGCGATGACATGGGAGAGACCCCGCGACAAGCGATGACCAATTAAGCCGTTGATCAGAAATCCCAGCAGAGGGATCAGGGGGATAAGAATCGCCGAAGTCATTAGTGCCTCAACGTAGAATGTTGGTCTGCATCGGTCGTATTCTTAAGACGATAAAGTTCAACAATAAGAGCCAAGCCGATAGCTGCTTCACACGCAGCAACACCGATAATGAAAAGATAAACAATCGAAGCTGTGGGGGCTCCCCCTTGCCATTTGCCAAAGGCTAAGAGAATAATATTGATGGCATTCAGCATCAGTTCAATGCCCATAAATTGAAGAAGAAAGGAGCGGCGAAGCAGAACCGTCATGAGCCCAATGACAAATAAAAGAAAGCCTACCAATAGATAACCCTGCAACCCGCCCGTCCACAGGGCCTGGAGGAAAGAAGGCATTGAAATCATAAGTGCTTCTTGACCAAACTAATGGCCCCAATCATAGAAACTAACAAGAGAAGTCCAATCATTTCGAAAGAAACAATATGACGGGTCAGCATTTCAGCCCCTATTTGATTAAGAGATATAGGGGCGATCTGATCGACCGGTCGCTCCGAGAGCGACTGGAGAAGTTCAGACTGCTTGATGAACCAGAAACTTCCGCCCACCAAAAGTGCCCCTACCCCTAGGGCTAAATAGCGTTGAAAGTAGAGATCGTCTTGGGGCGATTCCTCTTCGTGTGCATTGAGCATCATGATGACAAAAAGTAGAAGGACTAAAATAGCTCCTGCGTAAACAATAATTTGAAGTGCGGCTGATACAGGATTAGAGAGCAAAATAAATAGCCCAGAAACTCCGATAAACGTAGCTACTAAAAATAAACCCGCCACAATGACGTTTTTCTGAAAGGCCATCGCTAAAGCCGAACCGAGGGTCAAGAGAGCAAAGGCAAGAAACATGGTTACATCGTGACAAAATTACGGGGTGGAGAGGGGGGTAATTCATTGGCTTCGGACTGGAGGGGTTTTCCATCCGTGTCCGCGTAGGTATTCATGAGATCCCACTTACCGTAGTTCAGAGAAAGCCGATCGTAGGCTGCCAACTCATAGTCTTTTCGGAGCCAAATGGCATCCTTGGGACAAGCCTCTTCACACATCCCGCAATAAATACAGCGCAACATATCGATCTTGAATACCTTCGGGCGTTTTTCTTCGAAACCTTGGGTAAAATTCAAATCACTAAATTCTTCCGATTCAATAGTGATGCAGCGAGCGGGGCACGCTTCTTGACACATAAAACAAGCCACGCATTTGATAGATCCATCTTCAAACTGTTTCAATTCGTGAAGGCCGCGATACCCCTCGGGCATCTCTTTTTTCATCTCAGGATATTGAATCGTGAATCGTTTAGAGGTCGGGGTTAAGATCTGACTAATGAAGTGACCCCAAGTAATCCACATTCCCTTCAGGACCGAGGGGAAATAAAGGCGGTCCCACCAAGAAAGTTGTATTTTTTTAACTAAAATAGCCACCGGTTGTTACCTCGTCATCCACCAAGCATTCAAAACTAAATTAAGTAGACTCAGCGGAAACATAATTTTCCAGCCAAGGAACATCAGCTGGTCATATCTAAATCTTGGCAGAGTCCATCGAACCCAGACAAAGACCCAACACATAAATAAAAGTTTTACCAAGAAAGAGGCCACCGTGACCACCACGGGCCAGCGATCTCCGTCTCCGTTAAATGGAATACTCCATCCGCCAAGATAGAGGGTCACAATAAGGGCTGAGGCCACAATAATGTGAATATATTCGGCCAAGGCCATGAGGCCAAATTTCATAGAACCGAATTCAGTGTGAAAGCCTGCCACAATTTCCGACTCGCCTTCGGCAAAGTCAAAAGGTAGTCGATTCGTTTCAGCAAACTGGCAAACAAAGAAAACTAAAAAACCCAGGGGTTGCCGCCACAAGAACCAGCCATGCTCAACCTGATCGAGGATCACTTCATGGGGATCGTATCCCCCGACGGCAACAAAGAGGGCTAAAACCGAAAGTCCGAGGCCTAGTTCGTAACTGACCATTTGTGCACTGGCACGCATTCCGCCTAGGATTGACCACTTGTTGTTACTGCTCCAAGCGGCCACTAGGACGCCATAGACCGCGAGTCCTCCGATGGCTAATGGGTACAGCAGACCCATACCGTTATTGGGATCAATGAGACTCAAATGGTAAGTGATCCCTTCCATTTGAAAACTTCGTCCAACCGGAATGACCGCAAAGCCAAGAAGAGCGGGAATAAAAGCGAGCGCAGGCGCGATCCAAAAAAGGGAACGGTTAGCGTCCTTAGGAATAAGGTCCTCTTTAAAAAAGAACTTGAGCCCATCGGCTAATACATGAGCCATGCCTAATATTTTTATTTTTCCAAAGAGTGCTGCACGATTGGGACCGATTCGGTCTTGAATCATGGCACTTCCTCGTCGCTCGACCCAAGTCAGAGGAGGAGCGAGAAGCATGAGAAACCCAATGCACACTGCTACCTTAATGAGCATCCATGAAAGCTCGGGAGTGAGAGATAAAATACTGAGGATCAAAGAAGTGATTCTCCCAAACCAAGCCGATTAATAAAGAAAATTCAATTCTTCAAGTTACCACTTTGACAAAAAGATGGCTAGAGAGAAGCGGTTAAATCCACCGAAGTAATCGACGTTTAATTTCTTCAGCACCGAGCAACAATAATGTCTCATGGATCGGCGGACTGATCGTGCCCCCCGTCAAAGCCACCCTTAGGGCTTGTGCTAGATCTTTCAGTTTTATTTGATGTTCTAGGAGTACCTGATCCAAGCCCTCTCGGAGGCCCTCAGCGGTCCAGTCCCTGAGCGCACTAACGCTTCGGAGAGCCAAACGGTGAGATTCAGAAAGATGTTTAGAAAGCAATTTTTCGTCGAATACTTGAGGGGCTTGCCAGCAAAAAGATAGAGACTCTGCCATTTCTTTCAAGGTACGCGAGCGCTCCTTTGTACAACTCACGGCCAACTCTTTCCAGGCCCTATCGCGTATAAGCCAGGGGGGTGGCATAAAGGGATTGAGGGCCTGAATCAAGAACTCATTGGTGGAATTCATGATGAGTTTCTGATTGATCCAATAAAGTTTATCAATATCAAAAACAGAAGGACTGGTTTGAATATCTTCTAAATTGAAGGATTCGATTAACTGGGCATCAGTGAGAATTTCTTCTTCGGCTGATTCAGCTACTCTCCCGTCAATCTTGGGAGTCCAACTCAACTTAGCAAGGGTCAAGCGAACGGCCTGAGGCAAAAAGCCTAGATCCTTAAATTCCGTAATACTCGCAGCCCCATGACGTTTACTTAACTTTTGTTTATCTTTGCCCAAGATCATGGGTACATGGGCAAAGACCGGCAGCGCGTAACCGAGCGCTTCAAAAAGCGGGATCTGTTTCGGTGTATTGGCAACATGATCATCGCCCCGAATGACGTGCGAGACTTTCATGGCGACATCATCAACCACCACCGAAAAATTATAGGTAGGTATCCCTATTTCGCCAGGCTCTGACCAGCGAGCAATAATCCAATCATCCAAACTCTCTGAAGGGAACCGGATCGTTCCTTTGATGGCATCTTGCAGAAGGATATCTCCCCCGAGGGGCATCGCAAATCGAATTGAACTCGGAGATGAATCATCGTAATGCTGGTCGCGACAGCCTCGACCGAGATCCAAACCACGGTTATATTGAAAGGGCTTTCCTGCACGATCAGATTCTTTACGTCGATCTTCCAAGGATTCCTTGGTGCAGCGACAGCGGTAGGCTTTTCCTTGATCAAGCAGTTCGGTAATTTTTAATTTATAAAGATCCATCCGGAGAATCTGACGATAAGGACCGTGATCACCCAACCAGGCACCTGAATGCTTTGGGTCGGGGCCTTCATCCCAGATCAAACCCGACCAGAGCATTCCCTCTTCAATAATGCGAATATTGTCTTCTGTGGATCGGTCGGTGTCGGTATCTTCAACGCGTAAGATAAATTTTCCAGAATATTTCTTTGCAAAAAGCCATGCAAAAAGAGCTGTGCGAACGCCCCCGATGTGCAGCATCCCGGTCGGAGAGGGTGCAAAACGTGTCACCACTGAACTAGGCAAAAGAGTCCTCCAAGAACTTTATTTAGTTTGACCTAGAACACAGAATCTCGTGAATGAAGGGGGTTGTCCTAGAACCTCAAAGTCTAAGGTAGCCTAATAGATTGGAGCCCTTGTGAAAGTTGGATTTGTCAGTTTAGGTTGCCCTAAGAATCTCGTAGATAGCGAAGTCATGCTTGGTCACTTAAGGCTTAAGGGATATCAGATCACATCGAAGATGGACGAGGCTCATATTCTTGTTGTGAATACTTGCAGTTTTATTGAAGATGCGAAGCGTGAGAGTTTGGACGCTATTTTCGAAGCGGCCTCCATGAAGAAGGAAGGCGTCTGTGAGCGATTAATAGTGGCGGGCTGCATGGTGGAGCGCTACCGAGAAACGCTCCTCAAAGATATTCCCGAAATTGATGCTTGTTTGGGTACTAGAGATATTGAAAAGATTGCGGAAGTCATTGGGGGTTCTGGATGGGAGGAATTAGACCGCAATCCTTCTTATCTTTATGATGAGCATTCTCCCCGGTTGCTCACAACACCCAAAGCTACGGCCTATCTAAAAATCAGCGAGGGCTGCGATCATAGTTGTGCGTTTTGCATCATCCCTGCCATCCGAGGTGGACAACGCAGTCGATCGGTCGAGAGTGTCGTCAACGAAGCCCGACAACTCGTCGATCAGGGAGTTTTAGAAATTTGCTTGGTGGCCCAAGACACAACCGACTATGGGCGTGATTTTGGCCAGCCTGAAGCCCTGGCAACCTTGATTCGCGAGCTTGGGAAAGTCCAAGGGCTTCAATGGTTTCGAATTCACTACGCCTATCCCAATCGATTATCTGACGAAATGATTCGAGCGATTGCTGAAACTCATAATTGCGCCAAATACCTCGATATGCCCCTTCAGCACGCCAGCAGCCAGCTCTTAAAAAAAATGTCACGAGGGGGATCTTCAGAAAGCTTTGGCCGCTTGATCGGTAAAATTAGAGCGGCTTGTCCTGAAATCCACTTAAGATCTAATTTTATTGTAGGTTTTCCTGGAGAAACCGAAGCGGACTTCGATGAACTTAAATCCTTCATCTTGGCTATGCAGTTCGATCATGTGGGAGTATTTACCTACAGTCAAGAAGAGGGGACCCCCGCTTTTACCTTGGGTGACCCAATTCCTTTATCAGAAAAGATACGAAGAAAGAATCAAATCCTGAGTCTCCAACAAGACATCGCACGATCAAAGAACCAACATAAGATTGGAAAGACGCTCAAGGTATTTATTGAAGGGGCCCACGAAGAAACGCCTATGATTTTCAAAGGCCGGCATGAAGGTCAATCCCCTGATATCGATGGAAATGTGCTTATTGTCGATGGCGATCCACAACCCCAAACCTTTCAATGGGTCAAAATTCTTGAGGCTCATGCCTATGATTTAGTTGGCGAGATTCGGGAGGGTGGATTAGAGTCAACCATAGAAGATTATGAAAAAAATTACCGAAATCAGCCCTGAGCCTCATACCTTTCCTCAGCATGGCTCGTGGATTATTGCCACAGGATTAGGTTCGGGCCTGCTCCCTTTTGCCCCCGGCACTTGGGGAAGTTTTGCTGCTCTTACCGCCTGGATGGGCATAGTCATTCTGGGGCTCCTATTGGATTTAAGAAAACCGCTAGCGGCTTTTGTTTTTTTAGGTCCTTTTTTACTTTGGTGGATTGGTTCACGAAGCCTTAAAAAGATTCAGTCCGCATTCGAAAATGAAGATCCCCCTTATATCGTCATTGACGAATGGGTAGGCATGTGGATTGCACTGATGCCCCTCGCCTCTGTGATCGCGAGGGATCCCTTTGCACCCTGGCAGGAGCATCTCTTGCGATGTGCCCTTCCCTTTGGTCTCTTTCGTATATTGGATATCTGGAAGCCCGGACCGATTGGTCGTGCTCAAAAACTAGGAGGTTCTGCAGGCATTATGATGGATGATGTCCTCGCAGGTTTTGGCGCTGCTTTGCTCACCAAACCTCTACTTGTCCTCATTCATCGTCTTTTTATTAACTAAGAAATATTAGAGTTCTTAGGTTTCCGATAGGGGGGCCAGTTTGCCTTCGCTATCGAGATGACGACTCTGAATATGATATTTATAGCCTTGCTCGGTAAGAAAAAGCTGGCGATTACGGGCAAATTCCTGTTCGGTCGTATCCCGGCTGATCAAAGTATAAAAGTAACTCACATTATCTATATCTTTAGGTCGAAGAATGCGACCCAAACGCTGGGCTTCTTCTTGTCTCGAACCAAAGGTCCCCGAAACTTGGATCGCAACACTCGCGTCGGGTAAATCAATCGCGAAATTAGCGACCTTACTGACAATCAATATTTTCAATTCACCCTTTCTGAAAAGATCGAAAAGTCTTTCGCGTTCTTTCGCGGGAGTCTGACCCATCAGCACAGGGGCTTGAAAATACTCGGAGATGATTTTAAGTTGTTCAATGTATTGACCAATAATTAAAACGGAATTCTGAGGGTGTAGCGCTAGAATTTCAGCAATCACCTTCATCTTGAGTGAATTCTCCGAAGCGATTCTGAAGCGTTGGCGCTGATCGGACACGGCATAATTCATTCTTTCTTCATTGGGAAGCGGAATTCTAATTTCAAGGCATTGGGCCGTGGCAATGAATCCATCTTTCTCTAGGACTTTCCACGGAACATCGACTCGCTTAGGCCCAATCAAAGAAAAGACATCTTCTTCTTTGTTGTCTTCGCGGACTAAGGTGGCCGTTAAACCGAGTCGACGGCGGGCTTGGAGTTCCGCGACGGCTCTAAAAATAGGAGCCGGGAGCATGTGGACTTCATCGTAGATAATGAGTCCCCAGTTGGAGGCTTCAAAGATTTTGAAGTGGTCAAAGGGTCCATTTTTGTCTTTACGATAAGTCAATATTTGATAGGTTGCGATCGTGACGGGACATATTGCTTTACTTTCACCGCTGTAGAGACCGATTTGATCTGCTGTCAAAGTTGTTTTATCGAGTAATTCTTGTTTCCATTGCTTAACCGCTGTTACATTGGTCGTCAGAATGAGCGTATGGGTTTGCAAACCACTCATACAGGCCATCCCGATAACTGTTTTGCCCGCTCCACAGGGAAGGACAAGGACGCCAGCCCCCCCTTCGGGACCGCCCCCTGCATGAAAGACATCGGCTGCGGCTTGTTGGTATTTTCTCAAAATAAAGGGTTTCTTGCTCTGCTGCAACTGGGATCTTAGTTCAAAAGACAGCGGATGACCCTCTTTAAAGCCCGCTAAATCTTGAACAGGATGGCCCAATCGAATAAGTTGAAGCTTGATTTCTCCTCGAGATCCCTCGCGGATATAAATCCCTTTCTGATCACCAAAGGGCTCTTGGAGAAAATCTTGGAGTGTTTTTTGATTCGAGATTTCCCAAAAAAGACCACGATCTTCAATATCAAGGGCTAAACGGTTATTTTTTTTAATTAATTTAATTTTTCCATACCGAGTGGAGTGGTCTTTGATTTCTTGAATAATATTTTGTGGGATTTCGTATTTGGACCACTTCAATAGAATTTCAATAATTGTTTCTTCGAGGATTCCGGATGCGGAGGCGTTCCAAAGACTCAAAGGGCTGATGCGATAAGTGTGGATATGTTCAGGGCTCTTAATCAATTCAGAGAAACGAGAAATCTCATCTCGAACTCGCTCGAACTCTGGATGGGCAACCTCCACCAGCAAAGTGCGGTCGCTTTGGACGATCAGCGGATTATCGGGACGAAGAGGGGTCACTGGGCACCTAACCCTCAAGGCTAAAGTCTTATGGCTACAGGGTCAAATAAGAATCTTCGTTTTTTGTCCAAAATATAACAAGATATAAAGATATAAAGATATAAAGATATAAAGATATAAAGATATAAAGTAGGTATATCCAATACCTATTGAAAAAGTATAAGATTGAATTCTGATTCAGGAGAAAAAGCATGAGTTTTATTAAGAGACTTTTCGCTGTGATGATGATTGTGCTTTTAGGTCAAGTCATTTGGGCACAAAATACTACCCAAGATAAAGAATTGGGAAGCCCTGGAGAAAGACGAAGGAATTTACCTGCTCGAGTCGGTCCCAATGTTTTAAAAGGCCATGATTTGGCAGAAGAGAGACAACAATGGGCTTTAGATTGGTATGGACCTACGTCCTTTAAATATCTCGATGCAATTAACGAAATAGCCGTCAAAGAAGTCAGCAAATATCGATCTAAAGTTCCTGTGCCTGTTTTTTCAGGATCATCCGCTACTTTAACTTATCCACTTTTAGGAGGGGTTATTGGACCTTTGGGCGGAGGAACGTGGGTCAATATTGGACCTTTTGGTAATTTGATTGATTCCACTTGGCCTGACCATGACACTGGCCGCGTGACTCGCATTGTTCCTCACCCAAATTGGCCTACGACTCCCACGCTCTATGTATCTTTTGCAGGGGGGGGTGTCTTCAAATGCACGAATGCAGACCCCGCTGCAGCGGCGACGGGTTGGTCTTGGTTTTCTGTTACGGACAGCCTTCCCACCTCTAGTTCTGATGGAAATCAAGCTGTCGGGGCTTTGGCCATCGATCCCAATAATGGCAACATACTCTACTTGGGTACGGGAGATTTTGTTGATGGCGAGGCACGTGGCTTTTACAAATCTATAGATGGGGGTGCCACTTGGTTTGCCGCAACTGGTTTGGGTGCAGCAACTCGAAGTCATGACATTCTTGTGATGAATGATGGTCGTATTTTTTGGGCAACCAATGATGGCCTTAAGGTGAGTTCATCGAATACCTCCACAAGCTTAACGTTTGTTCCAGTCGGTGTTGCACAAGGTATTACTGGGCTGGTGTGGACCATAAAAAAACTCGATCAGAATAAATTAGTCTGTAGCGTTGAAGGCTCAACGGGTTCTATTTTTTACTCAACCGATGGGGGCTCGACTTGGAGCTCATCTTCGACCACGGGCGTTCCAGGTTCAATATACCGAATTACTCTAGCCGCTAATGGCTCAAAGGTGGTCGGCATTTTTGAGACGGGAAGCGTGATATCAAAGGGACTGCTCGTCAGTAACAACGGGGGGGCCACTTTTACCTATCAAGCCCAAACCGGTTCAGGCGCTACTGGTCTTTTCTATGCCAGCGGGGGGTCTAATGACGGAGGTCAGGATTGGTATAACCAACTCCTTACTATTGATCCCAACAATGGAAATAATGTATTCGTGGCTGCTAATTTAGCCTCCTATCGAAGCCAAGACGGTGGATTGACCTGGCAGCAGATGACCCATTGGTATGGGGGAGGGAAAGTCTACATGCATGCCGACCACCATACGGCGGCGTGGTCATCTAATGGACAGATCTTACTGATTGGAACCGATGGCGGATTCGCTATCGTGCGCGATCCTTTCCGTTCAGTTGTGCCCACTGCGGCGGGAACGACAGGTGTTCCCGCCGACGTCACCTTTGTAGACCATCGTCGCAATTATGGTCTGGCTACTCATCTGATTTATAATCTAGGATCGACCAATGCTACTACTCCAACGGACTCTAAGTATCGAGTGATCATCGGCCTTCAAGATAACGGAACCCGAGTGAGACAAGCCGTAGCTAATACCGGACTAGTTGGTACCTCGGGGTTGCTCCAAAATAGCGGAATATTCGAGGATCAAATCGGAGGTGATGGTTTTTCCTCATTGATTCACCCCGATGATGGAAACCTCATGCTCGGCTCACTTTACTACACGCGTATTTACAAAAGCACAAATGGAGGAACGTCGGCGTTCTCATCGTCGAATTCTGGAATCGTAGGAGCTGGGTCTAGTTCAACGTCTCCTTTTTATCCCAAAATGCATTTAGGTAATTCCATCGCCCCTGATTCCGTCTATACCCAAACTAATTATGTACTTTATAAAAGTGGTAATTTTGGTACGAGTTGGTCTGCATTACCCATGACAGGATATCCAACGACTGGCCCTATTCGTAATTTTCATGTCTCGGAGGCCAATCAAGCCTTGCATGTCATCGTAGGAAGTAGTGGTACTTTTTATAAAGCTCGAATTCCTGAATTAAATAATGATGCAGTGATCGATGCTCTAGATTTACTCGTCGTGGCGAAACATCATGGGTCATCGACGGCAACGTCTAGAAAATGGGCTGATGTCAATGGTGACGGAAGCGTCGGAGATTCAGATATTACGGCCACAATTGGAGTTCTCGACGGGGCTTCAAATAACATTGGTACGTGGACACAATTAGGTGGAACGGCCAATGCTGCCCAGAATAATTCATGGGTTTGGGTTGATACCACCAATGAACAAATTATGTACATTGGATCGGTCACGCGTAATTTAAGTAGCGCGGGACTTCAGTCAAAATTATATAAATCGATTGACGGTGGAACCACATGGTCTGCTATCGGTGGTGCTTCCAGCGGACTTCCTTTTGGTGTACCCGTCCATGTAATCAAGAATATTCCTGGAGATGGTACTAAACTATTCTGTGGAACCGATTTCGGTATGTATTATTCAGAAAACTCTGGAAATACATGGATCCGCTATGGTGCTGGTCTACCCTTAGTGTCCGTTAGAGATATCTATATTGCTCCGGATAAGTCCTTCATTCGAATTGCCACTTACGGAAGAGGTGTGTGGGAAATTAATAATCCCACTTACACTGCTTCTGAATAATATTGAGGATCATCATGAAACAGTCGTGTCATCGTTTTGGGGTTTTAGGTGCCTTAGTAAGTCTTATGATCGCCTGCGGTGGAGGAGGTGGAGGTGGTGATACGGTAGTCGTAGTACCTTCACCCTCCATCACAAGTTTTATAGCGGGAAGCGCTTCCATCAATGCCGGCCAAGCTACGACGCTCACGGCTATTTTCTCTAATGGAACTGGTACGGTTTCGGGAGGGCCTGCTCCGGTCGCCATCCTCTCGGGAGTCCCTATCTCGGTAACCCCGACGACCACCACCACCTACACCTTGTTCGTTACTAATACAGCTGGCGCATCGGTAACAAGCTCGGCAACAGTCACGGTGACTTCAGCCTCAAGATCCTTGAACTACACAGATCCAACCTCAGGCACCTATCGACTCATCAGGAATACTTCTTTAAGCAACTCTAGCCATCTCGTGCTTGACCTAGTAAGTAGTGATACGCAATTAGTCAGTGGTATCGGATTCAATATTTCAACTGACACTACAAAAGCTACCTGGGTTAAGGTGGCTTCTGCTGACGCCACCTTCGTACAAAATGGAACTATTTTCAATCTAGGAACTTCTCCACAAGTTCAATATGGAAAAATCACTCCATCAGGGGTCTCTTCGACTATTCTCTCAGCGGCTCTTGCCTTGAAAGGATCGTCCGGAGTAGCCATTAATGGCAGCGGGGGCGTCTTAGCACGTATCGCCCTCGATCCCGTGGGAACAGGGGCCGTTGGGGCGGTCACTTTAACAATCACTAAGGCTCAAGCCATAGTCCAAGGCATCGCTAATCCATCAAGTATTACGGTTAATGTTGGAACTCTAGCGCTCAATTAGGCTCCCTAAATAGGTTGGATAAAAAGAGGGTTTCAAACCCTCTTTTTATATATCCTCTCCCTGGGATCACATAAGTATTTTTTGTTATGCATTTGAATAGCTCAATGAGACACTATAAGGTAATTCTTTGGGTATTGTTTGCATGAATGAGGTCTTAAATCATTTCCAACTCCTCTCCCATTGTACGGAAGTCGAATTGGAATTGATCTGCGAACGACGACATATAACCATCCCCATCCGATGGAAAGATAGACCTGATGGATTAAAATCTTTAATCAAAAGCATGATCTACCATCTCGAGGATCATCATCACTTATCGGGCGTCTTGGCTTCACTCCAAGAGTCCGAATTGATTGCCTTAAAGCATCTGACCCAGGGACACCAACCGCCTATCTCAATCGTTCCTGCTTTGTTCTCGCTGGGCCTAATTCTCCCGGTTACAGCTCAACATCGAGATGTATGGATTCTATCGGAACGGGTCCGAGCTGCGCTAGATGACTTTGACGATTCAGCATTGTCGCTTCAAGCTCCCGTGGGAACTCAGCTTAATCACAGTGGTTCTTTCCGGTTTTCTCTGGCGCTTGTCGTCATTCTCCTCCGTTGTGTGCATGGGGTGCGCGTCCTCAAAGCAGGATTACCCGCCAAGAAAGAGTTAGACCATATCACGCGAAATAATACTCTCTTCTCTGCCACTCTTTCAGGTGAAGAAGATGCTTCTTTGCTCTTTACCTTACTCCACCGGCTTGGCTTGTTATGGCAACGCGAAGGACGAGTCGAGACGTTAATTCCCGCGGTCTTGGCTCATCCACCTAGATGGATTGCTGAGCGGACCTTCTCTTATTTGGTGGAACATGATTTAGATGCTTGGCAAATGCCAATGTCTGAAGATCGCATCTTCTTTCTCCAGCACCTTTTAGATCGACCCAAGCAAATTGTAAAAGTCGATATCTTTTTGCATTTCTTGGGTACGCTTCGCCAGTTTGATGCCCAAAAGATCCGAGAACAATTCATTCCTTTCCTTTATCGTATGGGTTTATTGGATATGGATTTAAACGGTCATTTTTTGGCTCTTTCAGAGCATGGCCTAGCCTTAACCGAAGAATATATTCACAGAAATCCTTCATCGACGCGGGCCCATTGGGCTTTGTTTGAAGCCGCTCAAGACTTGGTCATTCAGCCGAATTTAGAAATCCTGACCCCACTCCTCCAAAACCCACACCGCCTTCTTCGACTTGCCGAAATTTCATCATTAGAATCCGTCGATACGTTGGCTAACTTTAAACTCTCCCATGATTCCATTATCAAAGCGGTCGATTTAGGACTCACGATTGGAGAAATAAGAGATACGTTAGGTTTGAAAGTTCCATCCACAGTGGCCGATTTACTAACGGATCTTGATCGTCGAATTGGCGAAGTCGAAATCAAGCAGAATGCGCGGCTTATTGAAACGAAAACCCCGGAGCTCGCAAAAGAGATCATGGTGCGCCCCGAATTTATCTCTTTAGGTCTGAAACAGATTGGTCCTAATCTCATTGAAGTTCATGGGCAAGGCAACATTAATACGTTCCTCAAAGAGGCGGGTTACCTTCCTAAACCGTCTCGTTTTCTCCCGTTAAGCATTGATGCACAAGAAGATCTTTATCTTTGGTCCCTAGCGGGCCTAGCCTTCATCGATGAGAAAGGCCTCAATCATCATTTAGATCCGATCCGTCAAATGATTCGCCAGTCCCTTCAGCAGATTCATGATGAAAACCCTTCCCTGTTCCAGCAAATACAACGTCGCATCCCTATGCTCCATCTGTCGGGAGAGCAGCAGCCCATGGAAGAAACGAGGGGGATTCTAGACTACGCAACCATACATAATTTAGCCGTCGAAGTAACCTATTTACCTCCGGCGGCACACCGAACACAACTTCGACGACTCAGTCCCAAATCAATCGAAGAAGATACGTTAGTGGCTTTTTGCCATTTACATCAAGAAGATATGGTTTTCAGGCTTAAACGCATTCATGGGGTCCGGCTTCTCAATGAAAAAGGATGGAACCGCGATACTCCTCAGGTTGGCTAGTTCGTCTTGTTCCTAACCTTCACGGTATTAATCTGATTGACTGAGTTTTCTCGATTAGGCAAAGGTATCACTGGATATTTTTGACGATCTTTGGCTAATTGAAGTTGGGCATCCTGGATGACTTTTTGAAGATTCTGATTGGCATTCACAAGACGTTGTTGTTCTAATCGATTCTGCTCAATTTGTTGAGCCAAGACTTGTGCTTTTTTTTGCTGTGCCATACCCCATGAGCCCACAGCAAAAATAACCGGGATTGCAGCGGCCACAAGTATCCAACTTAAATTGGAACGCTGACGGAGAGTGCGACGGCGACGCAGTGCCTCACGATAGAGGTCTTGAGCAAGATTTTGAAGGCGATGAGATTCTGCCATTACAGACGCCTCAGATGGCACTTTCAAGCCAAGCATTTGTCCGAAGTCTAATCGCAATTGTGCATCCTCGAGGGGCTCTATTCTGGGAGACATTGTTCGAAGCCTAGTGTTAAACCATGACATGGTGACCTCCTGGATTGAGCTGATCTCTTAGTTGGGCTTTAGCACGATGAATACGAGTCTTCACAGTAGCTTCGGGGATTTCTAAAATATGAGAAATTTCCCGGATCGATAGTCCGTCGACGACAAACAACCAAATAGATTCTCGAAAAGTAGAGGGGAGCTTTTGAATTTCTCTTCGGATTTCACGAGAAAGAAGTGCATCGTATGCATCACCTTCTTGGCCTTGATCAACCACAAATTCGAGCGAAATATTTTGATTTTTAAGAGGACGACGTTCAGTTAACGCTAGAGTACGAACTGTGCCGTATAAAAAAGCAACGGGGTGTTCGATTTTATCTTCCCGTTGCATGATAATAACGAAGGCTTCTTGGGTAATATCTTCAGGATAGACGGCTCCAAACCGGCGCGCATAGCTCACTAATTTTGGATAGTATTCGGAAAAAGTAGCGTAAAACGCTTCATTGGTTCCAAAGGGACTAAAATCATTCATGGGAGATTTTCCTGAGAATATGCCTATTATGACTTGTATGCCCTGAAATGCATGAAAGTTCCCTAAACTAGGCTATATGACCAAGGAAATTGAAGACTGGAAGGCTGCCTTAAGGGATCTTGGAGTGACCTCTTTGATTCGACCTGAAAATCCTCATACCCCCTCGAATGAGAGTCCCTCAGTGAGCCCCCCAAAAAATAAAAAAGTAGAGCGTAACCAATCGATTCCGTATCAGCAGCCGACGGATGCTGTTCGAAATCCGCCTATAGAAATTATTCGAGCATCTTCAGATTTACAAAAGTTGTTGGAAGCGATACGTGGTTGTCAAAAATGTATCTTAGGGACTACACGGAATCAGTTTGTATTTGGAGAAGGCAATCCCCATGCCGACATGATGTTTGTTGGGGAAGGACCCGGGAGAGATGAGGATCTTCACGGTAGGCCTTTTGTTGGACGTGCGGGCGATCTTCTAGAAAAGATGATTGAAGCAATCGGTTTAAAACGTGCAGAGGTCTATATTGCAAATATTGTTAAATGCCGCCCTCCGGACAATCGTATCCCCACCCCCGAAGAAGCTCACTCGTGTCTAGGCTACTTAGAGAAACAAATTCAGTTGATTCAACCCAAAGTAATCGTCACGCTAGGCGCTACGCCCCTTCGGGAACTCCTGGGAATTACTGAAGGAATCACAAAAATCAGGGGTACGTTGCAGACTTACCAGGATATCCCGGTAATTCCGACTTTCCACCCAGCTTATGTGCTTAGGATGTACACACCTGAAGTCAGAAAAGCTGTCTGGGATGATCTAAAATTTGCCAAGTCAAAGATCGAAACAGGGATCTAGAAATTAGTGAGACTTGGGTGTTTTAGTTTGCGTAGAGGAAGCATCTGAAAAGAATTCCATTTCACTGTGTACTTTTCTTTTTTCGATGATTTCTAGATAAGACCACTGATCCTTAAGTGTAATTTTGCGTGTTGGAAAAGCAAGGACACGCACTTGGTATTGATCATTGAACAGAGTGAACTCAATGGTTTCTCCCCCGGATAGATCGAAGAGGCCTCTTCGAGGAATACCATTGACGCGTATCGAACCTTCTTCACATAAATAATGGATAATATCTTTTCTTGAGATTAAAGCGGTGTTTCGTAGGAAGGTATCAAGACGCATGAGAGTAATCCTAAACTAGATTCCGAGCAAAAGGGTTAGCCTTTTATCAATTGTTCCTTGGGAATCATGTAGCGGATATTAGCTCGTGTTCTCAGATTATTCATGAATTGCTCAATCGCAGATTCAGCTTTAGGCTCTTGGACTTTGACTATCAGTTTATCTTTCACCTCGGCAAAAGGCTGGTAAGGGGTAATTTCTCGGTCTATTAGTTGCACAAAATAATAGTCACGAGCTGTTTCGATCACCGGGGAAATATCTCCTTTATTGAGGGCTAGAGCAGCTTCTTCGATCGATGGACGAAGCATGCCTTTATTCATCCACCCGGCATCTCCCCCTAAATCTTTAGTTGGGGACACAGAATGCATACGGACCAAAGATTCAAAACTCTTCTTGTCCCTTATCTGCTTTTCAATATCGAGAAGGAGCGTGGAGCTTTTAGACTTTTCCTCGGGGGTAGTACCTCGCGGGAGGACTAATTCTCTAATTCGGAACCTCTCAGGCAACCGATACTCATCTTTGTTTTGTTCATAGTAAGCTCGCACTTCATTCTCAGTCACGGCCATCTTGGAATAGACCTCTCTTCCGAGAACCTGCTGTTCCAACATCATACGTTTTTGATTTTTTCGATACTCGGATAATCCAATACCCAGATTAGCTTTCAAAGCTCTTTCGAATTCCTCATCCGAAGCAATTTTATTTTCTTTTTTAATTTGCTCTATGTTGGACTCTACATAGTCATCAGGAATGGAAAGACCCATTTCGTTAGCCTTATCTGCTAGCAAGAAAGCGTCGATCAAACCCTGGAGTGTTTTGGCTCGAGCTTCTGATAATTTTTCATCAAGAGTCTTCCCTGAAAATTGTCGATATAAGGAAGCGTTTTGTTGTTCAAAGGCTTGTTGAAATGATTTTCGTGTGATGATGTGGGAGTTAACAGCCACTAGGATTTCTTCTTGAACCACTGAATCGCTTTTATTTGAATTTGTAATTACCACCGGAGCGGCTGTTTTATCCTGTTCTTTTTCTTTGGCGGGAATTTTCTTTTCGTCTTTTGCACTCGTCGAAGTTTTTGATCGGGAAGCAAGAATTTCGCTTTCCCTTTCGGAAACCTTGGCTTGCTTGAGCGAGGAACTTAGTGGGCTATTACAACCAAGGGTTACTAGAAGAAGAATCGAGATTAAGATGTGACTCAAGGCGGTTCCCTTTGTGAAATGGGCTTCCAATGTATGGTAAATCAAAGGAGGGTTTATACCTATGGGCATGCCCTCTGGGATTAACCCAAGCAATTTGGAATCGAGTGTGTAACTTTTGTGACAACCCTGGATAAATCCCTGATGGGAAAGTATTCCGTCCTCACTCTTCGACGCTAGCTAAATCCATCTGATTTACCCGAAGAGGTTTTCCCGATTAACTTGAACTATAAGAATTTTATTACATTTATAATCATTGTATTGATTAGACTTATCATTATAATGTTAGATAATATACATTCTTTATGTAGTTATTTAATGCCCGTCTAGGGGAAGATGAAGGAAGGCTAAAAGTAGCCCGTTGTGCCATTCCAATCTTTTTGAGGATTTCACAATTTTTTTACACAGATTGCGTCTCTCACTTTTTAAAGGAAGATCCATGAACAACCGAAAGAATACCCCAATTTATCTGGCTGCCTTAAGTGCCTTCTCATTGGCACTTGTTGGCCAAAGTTCGTCCGTAACAACCTCGGATCTCAAGGGAACCGTTACCGGACCGAATGGTCAAGCCGTGGCTAAAGCGATGGTACGCCTCACCTCAGAGAGTACGAATCAAACAAGAACCACGATGTCTGATGAGAGCGGTAATTACTCATTTCGCTTAGTTAATCCTGGATCTTATGTATTAACAGTAGAAGCAGAGGGTTTTGCCCCTAAGAAGTTCGGTAATCTTTCTCTGCGCTTAGCTTCCACTTTAGATTTTGATGTAGTTCTAAATAAAGAAAATCTCTCAGCTACCGTCGAAGTCACGAGTCAAGGTATGGGTGTAGATGCAACCCGAACTCAGGTTTCGACAACTATTTCCAATGATGCCATTATGAATCTTCCGATCAATCGAAGAGACTTTACTTCCTTTAGTTTGACGGCTCCAGGAGTCACAGAAGCAAATGGCCCGGAAAGTCGTAAGGGTGGTGCAGCCACGGATTCAGGTCTTTCATTTGCAGGTATCAATCCTAGATCCAACAACATCATGGTCGATGGATTGGACAACAACGACCTCGCGGTCGGAGCTGCCCGAACTACTTTTGGACAAGATTCCATTCAAGAATTTCAAATTGTGACCAACGGCTTTAGCGCAGAATATGGTCGCGCTGCAGGTGGAACGCTTAATGTGATTACCAAGAGTGGCGGGAATGACTACCAAGGTTCTGTCTTCTACTTCGGTCGACGTGCTCGTTTCGACACCAAGCTTCCGATATCTGCCGCCCAGCCTTCTACAACTCAGAATCAATATGGATTTAGCGTCAGCGGTCCGATTCTCAAAGATCAACTTTTTTACTTTATTTCAGTTGAGACTTTAGATAAGGACGATTCAGCAAATGTCGCCTTCAGCAGTAATGCCTCGACTAACGCGGCTATCATCGCAGCTGTCGCAGCTAAGGGCTTCACGATCAAGTCAGGCCCTTCAGCCTACAGCGAAAATTCTACCTCGAACTTAATCAAGCTCGACTACTTGCTCTCTTCAGATCAACGCCTGAGTGTTCGTTATTCTCATACCAATGAGTTTAATGGTAAACAACTAGACTTTGGCGGTCAGACCGACCAAAGTGCAGGGGGAGCAAGAAAAATTACAGATGACACTTTCAGCCTGAATCATCAATGGACGTCTTCTAACTGGGTGAATGAATTCCGATACATGTACTCCATGCGAGATCATTCCTTGTTGAGTTTGGATACAGCGAATACCCCCTATATAAGCATCATTGGTGTGGCTACTTTTGGTGCCCAACGATTTTTACCTCAGTTGAGAACAGAGAAGACTCGTCAAGTAGCAGATACCTTCTCGTTCTTCACAAAAGATCACTCGTTTAAAGTTGGTATCGACATTCTCGAAACCCGGATCGTGGGACAACTCCCTCTTCAGTTTGGTGGGATTTATCGATTTGGTGGTTTCCCTGCAAGTTCGGGTATTCCCTATACGGATGGTTTAACAGCGTTCAACAACAATGCTCCCCTCGTATTTGCCCAAAATTTCGGGACCCCAACAAATAGTCCCGAGGTGAGTTATATCAGTACGTTCTTCCAAGACGATTGGGAAGTCACTAAAGACTTCACCGTGAAACTGGGTCTACGTTATGACAGAGAAGGATTGCCCGACTTTCTTGCTAAATCAACGGGTCAAGTTCCTGCTGCTTACACCGCACTAGCCACTCCTGACTATACGTCTTTAGGGGCGAATATCGGACCCATCAGAATTGCTCAAGCTTTCCAGCAATACAACTTTAATAAGAACCTCACGGCTTCGGTCACTAATTCTAGTTCGCGTGTTTCTCCTCGAGTCTCATTCAGTTGGCAAGCTGCTTCAGACCTCCGCCTCTATGGCGGCTACGGCGTCTTCTCGGGCCGTACTCAAATAGGACCGCTCGCTGCCCTCTCGGTTTCTAACGGGACGGATATGCGTACTTATATCCTTCAAGGTTTACCTGCTTTCCAGGTCTTTAGTAATGCGCTAGGCAATACTAATCGACGCTTCCAGGTTGAGCCCACGGCTAATCCACTCACAGGAATCTTTCCATCTCTACTCTTGCCCGGAAAGATCAATATGTCGCGAAGCATTCAAACTAATGCGGGTGCAGAGTATAACTACTCAAACACACTTAAGTTGACCTTAGACTTAGTCCACTCCAACGGTGATGGATTCTTGCAGGTTCGTGACGCTAATCCGACGGTTCTGAATCCGTATGCAAACTTTGCTGCAGCTAACTCATCAACCAATCCTTGGGTCCGTCGTCCGGATATCCGTTTTGGATCGGTCTTTTTATACGATTCCTCGGGTTCTAGTTCCTATAATTCAGCCACTCTTGGCGTGAACTGGCGTCCGCAATCAAACTTCGCCCTCAACGCAAATTACACCTTTAGCCGTGCGTTGGATAACTATATTGATTGGTTAACAGACTACTATCCAAATGATTCTTATAACCTCACCGGTGAACAAGGTCCTTCGAATCAAGATCAACGTCATCGATTCAATGTGACGATGATCTACAGCAAAGATACATGGACGTTCTCCATGATCGGCAAGCTATTCTCAGGCCGACCCTGGAATATCGCTGCAGGTGCGGACCTCAATAATAACGGTGACGGTGGAGCAGGAGATCGACCCGCAGGTGTAGGCCGTAATTCTGAATATCTACCTAGTAGTCACAATATTGATCTTCGGGTTTCAAAGTCTTTTGCTCTAAAGGGCAAACAGAAACTTGAACTGATGGTTGATGTCTTCAACGCAACCAACCACTACACAGTCTCGCGAGTCCAAAATGTGGCGGCCATCACTTCAACCTTTGGTCAACCTATTGCCCAAAGCTATGACTTCAGACGCCAGCTCCAGTTTGGAGCCCGTTTCAGTTGGTAATCAAGACTGTTTTCTCAAAAAAAGGTGCCTATCGGCACCTTTTTTTGTTTTAAGGGATCGAAGAACGTTGGCTAGACTAAAAGTAACAAGGATTTAGACATGAAACTCATTACTTTTAAACACTTGGGGCAAGCGAGGATTGGAGCTATCGTCAATGAAAATCAAGGAGTAGATTTTTCAAAACTAGAGGAGGCCATCCCCCTCACGATGCTGGAGTTGATCAAGAATCACCAACAGTATTTACCGAGTCTCAAGCAAGCTCTTTCAGCCCCAACGCCATCAAGCCTTTTCAGCCTTTCCGAAGTAGAGATCCTAAGCCCACTTCCTAATCCAGTTTCAATGAGGGACGCATACGCCTTTCGGCAACACGTAGCCACAGCTCGAAAGAATCGGGGATTAGAGATGATTCCTGAATTTGATCTATTTCCCGTTACCTATTTCACCAACCACCTGGCTGTAACAGGTCCCGGGAGTGTCTTGGTCCAAGAGCATCATCTTGCAAAATTAGATTATGAGCTTGAAGTCGCCGTTGTTCTTGGAAAACCTCTCTGGAATGCAACGCTCGAAGAGTGTGATGATGCAATTTTTGGATACATGATCATGAATGATTGGAGTGCACGTTACCTTCAAATGGAAGAGATGAAACTATCTTTGGGACCTGCCAAAGGTAAAGACTTTGCAACAAGTTTAGGCCCTTGGTTAGTCACTAAAGATGAACTGAGTCTGAGATCGACACCAGCAGGTCATGTACTTGATGCCACCATGAAGGCTTTCGTTAACAACAAGCTCTTATCGGAAGGAAATGTCAATTCAATGAATTGGACCTTTGCTCAGATATTACAAAGAACTTCTTATGGAATTCACCTATGCCCTGGAGAAGTAATCGGCTCTGGAACAGTGGGGACCGGGTGTCTTTTGGAACTGAATGGATCTCGAATTACTGACAATCTATGGCTACAGCCCGGAGATCAGGTAAGGATGGATATCGAGGGCTTAGGGTCTCTGTCAAACATAGTTGTTCGGCAAGAAGAGCGGCTCCAAGGAGTAGCACCAACCCTTTTAGGGGGCTCATTGGGAGATCTCTTTCGTCAAACTCCCTCAGGCGAATCTGGAAATTAGGTGAATCTCAGATGAAAACTATCATAGCGAAAGACCTCAGCCCCATAGAGACAAATGCCTGGCTTTGTGGGGGGATTACGCCGAGACCCATTGCCTTTGTCAGCACGATCAACAGTGAAGGAAGTCGTAATCTTGCTCCGTTCTCCTTTTTTAATGCCTTTGGTAGCAATCCGCCAACTATTGCCTTTGCCCCTAACCGACGGGGGAGAGACGGGAGTCTCAAGGATACTTATCGAAATATTAAAGCTACGGAGGAGTTTGTCGTGGCTACTGTAAGTTATGCAATGACTGAACAGATGAATATTAGCTCAGCAGATTATCCATCGGCTATTGATGAATTTGTCAAATCAGGATTTACGCCAGAGAAAGCAAAATTTATCATGCCAGCCCTGGTAAAAGAAAGCCCTTTTCAAATGGAGTGTCGATTGAACCAGATTGTCGAATTAGGCTCTGGTCCAGGATCAGGATTAATGATCATCGGTGAAGTGCTTTGTTTTCATATCGCTGAAGATTGTCTTCTCAATAACCTCCCGGATCCTGAACGCCTAGACCAGGTTGGGCGCAATGGGGGTTCCTTTTATACCCGAGCATACGGAGAAGCTTTATTTAAAGTGACGAAACCCGTAGGAAAGCCAATTGGTTACGATGCACTCCCTGCCTCATTGAAGAAAGCGACTTTTTTAACTGCCAACGATCTGGGTCGCTTGGCCAATTCGGATCATATGCCATCCTTTGAGGGCTTGCGGTCGCCCGAAGATGCCCGGTTGGGTAAGGAAGATCTGGAGCAACATATCGCTGAAGCCTTGCAATATCATCGCCTTGATGATGCTTGGTATTGGATTTACGTCTACACCTCGAAATAAGCAAGAAGACCTCTGCATTAAGGACTTCTTCTAGGCTTACCAGTAATTCGATTTTTCTACTTCCAAGACGCCCAATAGTTAAGAGTTTCAACAGCTGTAGCTGCAGGTGTAGGGTGTAGGTAATGAAGGGCATCGACCATAACGGCGACTTCATTGGTACGATCTTTTTTTCGTGATAATGGAATGGCTTTGGGATGGGGTCCATGATGAATACCCGTAGGGTGCCAAGTAACCATGCCGGCTCCAATACCATCTCGACTAAAGAACTCACCATCGCTATAAAAGATGACTTCATCATAATCAATATTGCGATGAAAGAAGGGAACTCGCATGGCGTCCTCATCTTCTTCAAAAGGCCTCGGTAGGAAGGTACAGACCACGAAATGCGTTCCCAGAAAAGTCGTATGAACGCTCGGAGGTAGGTGATAACGATGGCTTGTGATCGGACGAATATCTTTAACGTTAATTTTCATCACCGTTAAATCTCCCTTCCAACCCACAGCATCGAGGGGCAGAAAGGGATAGGTTACTTTGGTCATTTGATTTTCACGCTTGATATGAACTTGATACAGGCCAGGAGTATCTTGATAAGTTGGAATTTCTGGCGTATCAATCATGGCGGGATCAAAGAGGGCATTAGGGCCAAGCATTCCACGATCTGGAATATTAATTTCGCTAAAACCCTCGATTAAAAGATACATCTGCTCCCCTGCGTCGGGCATAAAGCGATAAGTAGTCCCTCGAGGGATCGAGATATAGTCTCCTTTGGCATAAATCAGATTACCGAAGTCAGTTTCCAAAAGCCCAGAGCCTTGATGAATGAAATAGAGGTCATCTCCATCTGCATTTCGATAATAGAACGGCATAGACTTGGGGCTTACTAAATGCAGAGCCACATCGTGATTTTTTAAAAAGCAGATCGGTTTAAAGGCATCTTCTTGACTACCTAATGCTGAAGCTTTCAAAGCAGCAGCTAATTCTTTGGAATCTACTGGAGCATTAATAAAATGATTCAGGTTATAACTTCTTGGCTTCAAAGGCCCTTCAATTTCGGTCCAACCCGTAGGGGGGTGCTGTCGATAAAGATGGGAAACTTTTCCATAAAATCCTTGGCGTCCGTGCTCTTCCTCAAAAGTACCGGGCGGAAGAGATACGTGCGCCTGGCGCGCGTGAATACCTTTTCGTAGAGGGAATAACGGGGATGATTTTTTGTTGCTCATGGGAGGCCTTTAGTTGTGATTTATGTTACTTGATTAATCTTGACCCATATAGGGGTACCTATAGTCCGTCGGGGGGCGATGGGTTTCCTTAATGGTTCTAGGGCTGATCCATCGCAGTAAATTCAACATAGAGCCACCCTTATCATTCGTGCCGCTAGCACGGGCTCCTCCAAAGGGCTGTTGGCCGACCATAGCCCCTGTAGGCTTATCGTTCAGGTAAAAATTACCTGCGCTATACCGCAGAGCTTTGGTAGCCTCTTCAAGCGCTGATCGATCTTGTGCGAACACAGCTCCGGTGAGTGCATAGTGAGTGGATTGATCTACAACAGAGAACATGTCTGACCATTTCGCATCTGGGTAAATATAAATGGTGAGAATAGGACCGAAAAGCTCTTCGCACATCGTTGAGTACTTGGGATTATCCGTGAGAATAATCGTCGGACGAACAAAATAACCCTCACGATCATCACAGACGCCACCCGCTAGGATACGGGTCCCGGCAGTATGTCGGGCTTCTTCAATGGCTTTTTTGTGGGATGCAAAACTTGGAGCATCAATCACAGCACCCATAAAGTTGGTGAAGTCCGATACGTCCCCAACCTTGATAGACTCCACCTGCTCGATCAATTCTGTTTCTATTTGAGACCAGATACTTTGCGGGATATAGGCCCGACTAGAGGCCGAACACTTTTGACCTTGGTATTCAAACGATCCACGAACCAAGGCGGTAACAAGGACTTTAGGGTCCGCGGAAGGATGAGCCAAAATGAAATCTTTTCCGCCCGTTTCACCCACGAGTCTGGGGTAATCACGATATTGATGTATTCGATCACCCACCGTTTTCCACATATTCTGAAAAACAGATGTAGATCCTGTGAAATGTATACCCGCTAAATTACGTTGTTGGAGCATCTGGGATCCAATCTGTGCGCCAGAGCCATACACTAAATTGATGACGCCATCGGGAAGCCCGGCTTCCGTCAGAAGTTGCATTAAGTAATGAGCACTCAGGGTTGAGGTGGTCGCAGGTTTCCAAACCACAGTATTTCCGCAGAGAGCGGGTGCACAGGAAAGATTCGCTGCAATGGAAGTAAAGTTAAAGGGTGATACGGCAAAAATGAACCCCTCAAGAGGTCGATGATCCAGTCGATTATGAACCTCGGGAGTAGATAAGGGCTGGAGTTGGAGTGCTTTTTCGTAAAAATGAACATTGAAACGGAAAAAGTCGATCAGCTCACAGGCTGCGTCGATCTCTGATTGATGGACTGTTTTGCTTTGCCCCAACATGGTGGACGCGTTGATGCGATCTCGCCAAGGGCCGGCTAGTAGATCAGCGGCTTTCAAAAAGATTTGAGCTCTCTTTTCCCAGGGCCAAGAAGACCATTCATGGTGGACCTTTAGAGCAGCATTAATGGCTGATTGAACCTCGGTCTCTCCAGCTTGATGATAATGCCCTACTACATGTTTATGGCGATGAGGCATAACGGCTTGGCCAGTCCGACCTGTTTGAATGGCTTTGCCGTTAATCCATAAAGGCATGTCGACCTGCTCAGAGGACATGGTAGCCAACGTAGCTTGAAGCGTTTTACGCTCAACGCTACCTGGCTCATAATTTTTTACGGGCTCGTTAACCGGTTCTTGGATCTTCAGGGGTTCTGACATGCAAAATGGCCTTTCCAAAGTAATTTAGATGGATCCTTTAAGGTGTTTAGAGGCTTTGAAAATAACCTTTTTCCGAGCTGGAATGGCAATTTGTTGGCCCGTCTTGGGATTGCGACCAATCTTGGGTTTCGTATCACGGACTTCAAGAATCCCGAGTCCAAAGAGGTTAACCCGATGTCCTTCCGTGAGCTCAGCAATCATTTTGTCTCGGATGCGATCCAGTATGATTCGAGCTTTGACTTTCGAAATATCTTGTTCTTCGGCTAATCGCGAAGCTAGATCAGCCATTCCTATGGTTGGATTAAGCACTTTGGTCATTATGAGCTCCAATAACTAATTAAGCTTTTTCATTCTCTTGAAGAGGAACAACATCAACTTCGATCGAGGCTGTAATACCGGAATACACTTTGACCTCGACAGAATGAACACCCAAATCTTTGATGCGCCCTGCATTGATTTGATGCTTATCAATTTTGAAACCCTTTTCAAGGAGCAGCGCAGCTACTTCAGCATTGGTCACACTTCCAAATAAGTGGCCATTTTCGCCCACCTTCTTCGAAATAGTGACTTTGATACCAGAAAGCTTGCTCTTAATTTGCTCGGCGTCAAGAACCTCAGTCGCTCGAATTTTTTGGGCTTTTTCTTTTTCTAACTCGATTTGGCGCTTATTACCTGCGGTAACAGGAATGCCAATTTTGTTTGGCAACAAAAAGTTACGCGCATATCCGGGCTTCACATTTACTATATCTCCTCGGCTTCCGAGGCTAATTAGATTTTCAATTAATAAGATTTCCATAAATCCACATCCTTATGTGTATGAGAGTCAGCGCTTATGCGTTGTTCCAATTTGGTTAGGCAATCACTAAATTGCCAAAGAGAAAATCTCTCTGTTCCTCATGAGGTTAGACTCGAAATTCCATTCTACCCTAAAAGGCTTAACGAAAAAAGGACTCAATGACATCAGCGACCTCTTCGAGTTGCTGAAGGGTCATCTCTGGATAGACGGGGATACTCACAACTTCACTAGCCGCTAATTCGGATTGAACAAACTGACCTTGGGTCTTACCCAAATAGGCAAAACAAGGTTGCTCATGAAGACACATGGGATAGTAAACCGCATTCCCAATCTCATGTTTATTGAGGTGTGCCCTGAAAGCATCTCGTTGTCCTTTTTTAATCTTCAAGGTGAACTGATTATAAATATGCCGCCCTTCAGGAATTTTAAAAGAAGGGAGCTCGACTCGATCAACATCTAGATGAGCTAATCGGGCAAGATACCAAGTGGCATTTCGGATGCGTCCCTCGTGCCATGATTCAAGATGTTTTAGTTTAGATCGGAGCACCATGGCCTGAAATTCATCAAGTCGACCATTGATGCCCACTTCGTGATGAACATAAACTGGTTCCATACCATGCACTCGAAGCCGTTTAACTTTTTTGTAAAGGGATTCATCTTCAAGAATAGTGGTGAGCCCTGCATCTCCAAAGGCACCTAAATTTTTAGTTGGGTAAAAACTAAAAGAGCTCATCGACCCCCACTCTCCGGCCTCTCTTCCCCAACCCCTTGCGCCCATGCTTTGACAAGCATCCTCAACGACAGGGACTTGTAGCGCATTAGCCATTTTCATAATGGCGGGCATATCTGCCAACTGCCCAAATAGATGAACTGGCATAATGGCTTTGGTTTTAGAGGATAAACAAGTGGCTAGGCTCGAGGGGTCCATATTAAAAGTTGCAGGGTCTATATCGGTAAAAACAGGGGTCGCTCCCAGTCGAGCTACTACCCCAGCCGTTGAAAAGAAGGTGAAAGTTGGAATAATCACTTCATCTCCAGGTCCCACACCTAACGCCATGAGAGCTAGAAGTTGAGCGTCGGTACCACTGGAAACCCCCACGGCATAATGTGTATGTGCATAGGCAGCAACTTCTTTTTCAAATTCTGAAACATGAGATCCCAAAATAAAAGAGGACCTATTCATCAAATCCTGGAGACCCTCCACAATTTCTTGGCGAACTAATTCGTTCTGAGCGCGGAGGTCAAGCAGGGGAACAGACATAGATTAAGCATTCTCTAGCGAATCATCTTTAGGTTTCAGGGGGCGCATAAGGGGAAACAAGATCACGTCTCGAATGCTGGCTTGATTCGTAAGTAACATGACTAAACGATCCACACCTAAACCCTGCCCTCCCGCAGGAGGCATTCCGTGCTCCATGGCGGTTATAAATTCATTATCCACGTGCATCGCTTCTTCGTTGCCACTTTCTCTGTCCCGAGATTGGATTTCAAGCCGCTTCATTTGGTCGATAGGATCATTGAGTTCAGAGTAGGCATTAGCGAGTTCCATGCCACCAATGAATAATTCAAAACGATCAACAGTCGAAGTGCTGCCTTCAACAAGCTTAGTAAGAGGGCTTACTTCGACAGGATAATCCGTGATGAAAGTCGGTTGAATGAGGCGACTTTCGACCAAATGCTCAAAGGCATAAAATTGAAGAAGTCCTATGGATTTTTGATCAGCCTTTTCCACGCCAATGGAAGCACAGAATGTTTTCATGAATTCGTGGTTATCGACCTTTTGCTCTGCGAGTTCGCCGACAGAAATAAGAGCCTCTCGTAAGGTGAGCCGCTGAAAAGGGCTCTCGTAATTAATGGAGATCTCTCCCCATGGTAGATGCAGCTTGCCAGTAACTTGCTGAGCTAAAAAGCGAATGAGGCCTTCGAGAAGATTCATCATGTCGCGAAGATCTTCTCCCACAGCATAAGATTCCATCATGGTGAATTCGGGATTATGCCGTGTGGATAATCCCTCATTTCTAAAATTTCGATTGATTTCAAAAACTTTTCTGAAACCACCGATGATCAATCGTTTAAGAAAAAGCTCGGGAGCAATGCGAAGATACAGGGGAATATCTAGGGCATTATGGTGGGTGACAAAAGGACGAGCGGTCGCACCCCCAGGGATAGCATGCATCATGGGTGTTTCTACTTCTAAATAGCCCAATTGATTCATATAAGTTCGTAGAGAGGCAACGAGGTGACTTCGTTGCTTAAAGATCTTGAAAACATCCTCATCGGAAATGAGATCTAAGTATCTCTGGCGATATCGTATTTCAATATCTTGGAGACCATGCCATTTCTCGGGAAGGGGTAATAGCGCCTTTGCTAAAAAAGAAATAGTACTGGCTCGAAGGGTCAATTCGCCAGTTTTAGTCCTCATCAAAGTACCTTCAACTGAAATAAAATCTCCAAGGTCGACGAGATGCATCAACTCCCATTGCACATCCGTCAAAGCATCTTTCCTTAAATAAGCTTGAACTTTAACGCCCCCTTCAAATAAATGAAGAAATATGGTTTTGCCTTGGTCGCGAAATGAAACGACGCGGCCCATAATCGAGATGGCCTTCGTCACTCCCTGTAGGGCTAGTTCATCGAGGGGTTGAAATTCTTTAATAAACTCAACTAACGCATGCGTCGTATGAACTTTTCTGGGATACGCTTCGCCTGTAATAGCTTGAATTTTTTTTAACTTATCTTCGCGAACTTGACGAAGTTGGTTAGATGAATGGGGAATGTCCACAGAACCTCAGACGAATAGAGTGCTTCTATTTAATTTAATCGTCTTGAGGCCCGAAACCTAATGTTTTGGTTGAACTAAGACGATTCCTAAGGCCTCTTCTTCAAGGGCCTCAATTTTATAGGGGGATCCCTGAATGGTGATATCAAAACCTTTAGGTACGCGACCATCTTCGAGTGGCTTTAGTGCTTTGAGATGGGATTCAAAATTTGCATCTAGGGTCGATAAACGTTGTCCTTCTAGTGGAAGTCCTCTTTGAATCCAGGCAGGCGTGGCTTTTATCACAACGCCGGTTGTTCGGTCGATTAGACATGCAGAGACGTCTAATCTGGACCAAGCTTTTCGAAAAGAACCAAAGTAGAAATTTTGATCTCGTTGGGTAGCCGCCATAGTTCCTTCCAAACGTCGATTCTCCCGCCAAAATCGATGAGCCAAGATGGATGAGAACAAAAAAGCTATAACTAAGAAAAGAACCCCACGGTCTAGGGGCTCCGACGAAGGTCCCTGAATTTGATTAAGGAGGGAAAAGTACCCAGCCTGGAAAAAGATAGCCATCCTAATACCTCCTGACCTCAGATTAACCTTATCTTGTATAGAACAAGATGCAACCCTAGTCTAAAATAAATTATTGGACATTGAAGGAAAACGGGAGCGTTATGTCGCCACAAGAGAAATTCAAAGAAGGGCTCGAAGACATCGTCGCGGGCACCTCGAGTATTTGTTTTATTGATGGAAAACTAGGACGTCTAGTCTATAGAGGTTACGACATCAAGGATCTCGTTAAAGGCTCTTTTGAGGAGACGATTTTTCTTCTCTGGAAGGGAAAATTACCTACGGTTCTAGAATTAGAGGATTTTAAGAAAGAGCTCAAGTCGCATCGCAAAGTAAATCCAGACATCTTAAAGCATCTTTGCGATCTTCCTCGGCAAGGTCATCCCATGGATCATTTGCGGACGGCAGTGAGTATCAATGGTATTTACAATAAAACAGGGAGTTCGGTCAGTGAGGCCGAAGAAAATCTAAACGCCCTCAGGCTCACGGCTAAATTCCCAACGTTCGTAGCTGCTATTTATCGATTCTCGAAGGGGTTGCTACCAGTCGACCCCAGAGAAGATCTAGATCATGCGGATAACTTTTTGTACATGATGTTTGGTGAGCGACAACCTGATCTTTCCGTAAAAGCCATGGACATGGGATTGGTCTTACATGCCGATCATGAATTTAATGCTTCGACTTTTTCCGCTCGCGAGATTGCATCGACGATGTCGGATATGTATTCCGCCGTGACGGGCGCTATTGGAGCCCTCAAAGGACCTCTACACGGGGGAGCCAACGAAGCGGTTATGAAGATGTTGATTGAAATTGGCAATATGAGCAATATTGAGCCGTGGCTTGCAAAAGCACGAAGTGAAAAAAGAAAAATTATGGGCTTTGGGCATCGTGTGTATAAAACGAAAGATCCTCGAGCCGAAGTCCTTGAAGGTATGAGTGAACAGATCGGCATTGCCACTAAGAATCGTAGCTGGTTTGACATGAGTCGCGTGATTGAGTCCTATATGCTCAAATCAGAGAAGCCCATCTACCCTAATGTCGATTTTTATAGCGCGTCGATGTACTACCAAATGGGAATTCCTTTTGAACTCTTCACTCCGATATTCGCCGTGAGTCGTATTGCTGGTTGGAGTACTCACGTGCTTGAACAGCATGCCCGAAATCGCATCATTCGACCTGCAGCCGAATATACCGGTCCCGAATCACTGCCCTATCTCCCTATTGTCGAACGATAAGCAGATTGAGATAACCCAAAGTGCTCATGCTTCCTTTTTTGATCTCATCCTTACTCTCGGCGCAAGATCCTCAAGTCAAGCCACCCACTTCTACGATGCCTACGATCCGAGAACTATGGGACAAAAAAGATGTGTGGCTCTTAAAGCGTGTACACCCCATTGGGTCTATTGTGGGTTCAAAATTGATTACCGTTGGGACCGTTCGTGTCGCCGAAGATAATACAAATATCGAAGGTATTAACCTGGTGTTAGATGAAGATGATCAGTATCTTTTCTCTCTCGACGAAGCAAATAAATTCACTAAACAACTCGCATTATTATCGGCTAAGATGACCAGTCCTATGTCGCCTGAGGAGACTTACTCTTTCGCAACAGAAAATGGCATCCGTATTGTTTACTCACCGAAGGGTACGACCCTTTTTATTAGGCTCAATAACATCACGCTTACGCAACGACAGTTTGTTGATCTGATAAAACTTCTTGAAAAAGCGCTGGGTACTACGAAATCTTCATAATATCTTGCGCAAGTTTGGTCACGTGATCAGCAGTGAGACCGTATTTTTTAAATAATTCTGACGAAGGTGCGCTAGCTCCAAATGTATTGATCCCTAATATATGTCCCTTGGGCCCAGCGATGGGCTCCCAACCCCATGTAATCCCCGCTTCAATAACAATCCGCCTGGAAACAAGGGGTGGCAAAATACTGTCGCGATAAGTCAGGGGTTGAGACAAAAAGAGCTCAAGGCTTGGCATTGAAACAAGACGTACCCTCATACCTAGGGATTCAAGTTGACGGCAAGATTCTTCTGCGATCATCACTTCTGAACCACTGGCCACGAGAATAATATCGGGGTTTACGACACTCGGATTAACGACATAGCCACCTTTATTGAGTTCGTGGGCGCGACCATAGGTTAGGTTTTTTGTTTTTTGACGGGTTAAAATGACTGCCGTAGGCCCTGTTTGTCGGGCTAAAGCATGTTGCCAGGCGTAAATCGTTTCGTAACTGTCGGCCGGTCGCATAACGCATATATTAGGAATCACCCTAAGGCTCATCAAGTGTTCGATGGGTTGATGAGTGGGTCCATCTTCGCCGAGACCAATGGAATCATGTGTAAATATGTACGTCACTGGTAGTTTCATAAGGGCTGCGAGGCGAATGCTCGGCCTCATATAATCGGCAAACTGTAAGAAAGTTGCTCCGTAGGCACGCAGACCGCCATGAAGCGCTAGGCCGTTCAAAATGGCTCCCATAGCATGTTCACGAACACCAAAATGAATATTGCGACCCGAACCCTCCCGAGTAAAATCTTTTTCTGTCTTGAGGTAAGAATTATTACTTGGAGCTAAATCGGCACTTCCTCCTAAAATATTTGTAAAGATCGGCGCTAGTGCATTCAAAATCCGTCCACTCGATTCACGAGTAGCAATAGACTCGTCCTTGGTAAAGAGGGGTAATAGACTTTGCGCATCGAAACCTATTTCATTTTTAAGGTACGTTTTAAGTTCTCGGGCTAGATCTGGATATTGGACTTCATAGCGCGTGAAGAGTTCTTGCCACTGCTTCTCACTATTCTTACCCTTGGCAACCGTTTCTCCCCAATGCTGCATGATGGATTCTGGGATGGAGAATTCGGGTTCGCTCCACTGGAGAATATCCTTGGTCAGTTTGATTTCAGCTGCGCCCAGGGGCTCTCCGTGCGCCTTTGAAGTTCCCTTCTTATTTGGGGAAGGAAATCCGATTTGGGTCCTGCAATTAATTAGTACCGGTTTGGTTTGCCGGCGAGCTTCATAAAAAGCTTCATTCAAACGACTAAGGTCTTCACCATTCTGAACGTCAACCACATGCCAACCATATGACTGAAATCGTTGTGAAACATTTTCCTTGAAAGCTAAATCTGTACTGCCTTCAATCGTAATCTCGTTGTTATCCCACAGTACAATAAGCTTTTTTAGACCTAAATGACCAGCAAGACTCGCAGATTCCTGGCCGACCCCTTCCATCAAATCACCATCACTACAAAAAGCGTAAGTGTAATGATCGATAACGTTGAACTCGGGTTGATTAAATTTTTCAGCCAAATAGCGCTCTGCCATGGCCATCCCTACCGCGTTGCCGAGGCCTTGCCCCAGTGGGCCCGTGGTTGTTTCAACCCCCGGAGTATGGCCTACCTCAGGGTGCCCCGGGGTTTTCGAGTCTAATTGACGGAAATTTTTAAGGTCCTCGAGTGAGAGGTTGTAGCCTGACAGAAAAAGCAGTGAATAAATCAGCATTGAGGCATGACCACAGCTCAAAACAAATCGATCGCGATTCATCCACTCGGGGTTCTTTGGATTATGGTTCATAAAACGGTGCCACAAAACATAACCCGCTGGAGCCAAAGCCATCGGAGTCCCGGGGTGACCAGAGTTAGCTCTTTGAACAGCGTCCATAGATAAGACGCGGATGGCATCAATGCTTCTTTTTTCAATCATGGATATTAACTTCCTGAAGGGAGGCTGGCTTTAATGAATGAGACAAAAAGGGGATGGGGGCGAAGAGGCTTGGATTTGAATTCTGGATGGAACTGACAAGCTATAAAATGTGGATGATCCTTCAGCTCAATCATCTCAATAAAGACACCATCTGGGCTAATCCCAGAAAAGCATAAGCCTGCGGCTTCAAGTTGGGGTCGATAGGCATGGTTGAATTCATAGCGGTGACGATGGCGTTCGCTAATTTCTGAGGATCCATAAGCCTGATAAGCCTTACTGCCATAGGTTAGTGTGCAAGGATAAGCACCTAGGCGCATCGTCCCACCTAACTCTTCAACATCCACGAGGTCACGCAGTTTAAAGATTACTTTGTCCTCTGCGTTCTCATTAAATTCAGTGCTATCCGCTTTGGGTAGACCCGCAACGTTTTGTGCAAACTCCAGGCAGGCCATTTGGAGACCCAAGCAAATTCCAAAAAATGGGATTTTATGTTCACGCGCATATTGAATAGCGCGAATCATCCCCTGTGTACCTCGGACTCCGAAGCCTCCGGGCACCAAAATTCCATCGGAGCCTATGAGCAATGTGTCGGATCCATCCTTTTCTAAGTGTTCGGCTTCAACCCAACGCAATTGAACGTCAGCGGCATGACTGTAGCCGGCATGGTAAAGACTCTCTGTCAGGCTCTTATAACTTTCCTTGAACTCCACGTATTTCCCAACGATGGTGATCACTACTTTTTTATTGGGATTATGAATGCGATGAATTAAATCTTCCCACGGGGTCAAATCTGGCTCACGACTGGAAAGGCCCAGCAGTTCAGTGATTTTTTGATGGATATTTTGTTGATGAAAATTAATTGGTACTTCATAAATAGACGACACATCCTGCGCACTAAAAACAGCATCTTTGGTGACTGAGCAGAACAAAGCGATCTTTTCTCGAAGATCATCTGGAAGAGCCATGTCACCTCGGCATAGCAGAATATCGGGGTGAAGACCGAGGGCACGAAGTTCTCGAACGCTATGTTGTGTGGGTTTTGATTTGAGTTCGCCAGCCGTTTTAATATAAGGGACGTACGTTAAGTGAATATTAAGAGCGTTGGGTTTTCCTTTTGCATCAGAACCGACATCCACGCGAAATTGTCGAACGGCTTCAAGAAAAGGCTGGCTTTCAATATCGCCGACGGTACCTCCAATTTCGACAATGACAATGTCGACGCCTTTGGCTACCGTATGCATTGCGGTTTTAATTTCATTGGTGACGTGCGGAATCACTTGGACGGTTTTTCCGAGGTAATCCCCTCTACGCTCTTTACTGAGGACATTGTTATAGACACGACCGGCCGTCCACGTATGGTTCTTCGAAGTTTGACTGGAAGTAAATCGCTCATAGTGGCCTAGATCTAGATCCGTCTCAGCACCATCGTCGGTAACGAATACCTCTCCGTGCTGAAAGGGCGACATCGTACCGGGATCGATATTGAGATAGGGATCCATCTTCATAAGCGTAACTTTTAATCCCTTGGCTTCCAGGAGAGCTCCGATACTAGCCGAAGCGATTCCCTTCCCCAAACTACTGAGCACGCCGCCTGTCACAAAAATATACTTAGCCATAAAAACTCCTCTACATTTCAGTTGGGGCGTGGATCCCCAACCATCGTAAACCTTGATTAATTACTCGAGCAGTTGCCAAACACAAAAAGAGGCGAGACTGTTTAATCGCTTCGGACTGCTCCGCATTAAGAATGGGTGAATCACTATAAAAGGCACTGAACGCTTTGGATATAGTAAGCAGTTGTCGAGCGAGGGAGGTAGGCGAGAGACTCACTGCCGAAGCCCTAAGCGCAGGCTCTAAACCATTTAACTCGAAAATCAGATTCTGAGCGGAGGCATGGTCGAGGCCCTCTAGTGTCTTGGGTAGTTCAATGGCTTCGAAGTGAAGCCGCCCAAAGTCCTCAGGGCGAGGCTGTGCCCACGAAGACCATGACCCCCCAGCGCGTCGGAAGATTGAACAAATTCGAGCATGGGCATATTGAACGTAAGGACCTGTGTCTCCCTCGAAGGCTAAAATCTTATCCCAATCAAAAGTAATCGATGTGTTGCGATCATTAAAAGCATTTACAAAGATGACTGCACCCGTCCCAAGCATTTCAGAAGTTGCAACTTGGTCAGCGAGATTTGGATTTTTAGTACTAATAATTTTTTGTATCCGATCTCGGGCTTCGTTGAGAACGTCCTCAAGAAAGATGACATTTCCTTTTCGGGTACTCATTTTGCCTTCGGGCAATTTGATAAGCCCAAAGGGAACATGAGTTTGTTTATTCTCAAACCAAGGATCAAGTTTATTCAGAATGGCAAACACTTGTTGGAAATGAAAATTTTGTTCCGATCCTGCTACATAAAGACATCGCTCATAGTTCCATTTATTTTTTCTAAATAAGGCTGCGGCAAGATCTCGGGAAGCATAAATGCTCGTGCCGTCTCCTTTTTGAATCAAGCATGGAATTTCAAAGCCCTCTTTCGACAAATCAACAATTTTAGATCCGCCCTCTCCTTCACTTAGAAGACCTTGGGAAGTTAAGGCGTCCAAAACTCCTGGAATTTGATCTTCATAAAAAGCCTCACCGTATTCGAGGGAGTCGAACGTGACACCTAATCGCTCATAGATCCGATTAAACTCAATCAAGGAAAGCTCTCTAAATTTTTTCCAGAGACGGCGGGCGTCAGAATCCTGCTTTTCAAGTTTTTTAAACCAAGCCCGAGCTACTTCTCGGAGCGATGTGTCTTTTTCTTCCTCAGCATGAAAACGAATATAAAGTTGTAAGAGTCTGTGAAGGGGAGTGGTGGATTCCGAAGAATGCTCGGATGCCCATGGAAAGTTTTTCTCTAAATTAGGGTTGTCATCTTTAGCCCACAATTCATAGGCTGCAAGTAACGTACCAAATTGGGTCCCCCAATCCCCTAGATGATTGAGGCGAACGACATCGTATCCTTCATGGGCATAGATATTGGCTAGAGCATGACCCAACATCGTGCTTCGTACATGGCCAATTGTAAACAACTTGGCAATATTGGGCGAACTGTACTCCACCAAGATCGTGGCATTCTTTTTTTCCCAGGGAGGAAGTGCATAATTTCCTAAAGTACTCGTGAGGGTCGCTCTCGACCGAACTGATTCGAGCAGTCGAAGATTAACGTAAGGTCCAATGGCCTCAATAGTCGCATCATCAATGTTGATTTTGGATGCAAGCAAAGCGGCTAAGGCGTGAGGACTCATCCCAAGAGATTGGGATGCCTTGAAGCACGGAAATGCAAGATCCCCCTTTAGGTAATCCTTGGGGCGCTCTAAAGCAACTTCCTGAGATGGCAAAGCGAGCCTCAATTGCTCCGCAAATGCCTTCTTAAATCCTTGCACGCGCTCCCCCCTTAGATCACTGTGGAGGTCAATCGCCTCCCTTCAGAATGCCCTATTTCTGATCTTTCTTGTAGTGCCCAGTAGGCTGCCTAATGCGAAATACTATTTATCAGGGCCTATTCATAGGTTACGATTAAATTTCGGTCTAAATGCCCTATAACCTAGCCCCTTGGAGCCCTCATGGCCAATATCAAATCTGCTGCTAAAAAAGCCCGTCGAGACGTAAAAGCCCGACTTCGAAATCGCGGATCACGATCTTCACTGAAAACCCAATTAAAGTCTTTTGATGCCCTGATTCTTTCTGGCAATCGGGCTGAAGCCCTCAAGCTTTTGCCCGCTATTTTTGGTTTGGTCGATCGAGCTCAAAAAACAGGCTTAATTCATAAAAATGCAGCCAACCGCAAGAAGTCTCGTTTAAGTATCAAAGTAAAAAAACTTAAGTAGTTTTCTTACCAACCAAGAATGTGGGCAAACATGAGGGGAGCAACGATGGTTGCGTCACTCTCAATAATGTATTTAGGCGTCTTGGCTCCGAGTTTACCCCACGTTATCTTTTCATTGGGGACAGCACCCGAATAGGATCCATAGCTAGTTGTGCTGTCACTAATTTGACAGAAGTATCCCCATAATTTAGCTTTGATTTTTAGATCTTGATGCAACATGGGAACCACGCAGATAGGAAAATCGCCAGCAATTCCTCCGCCGATCTGAAACATACCTAATGTATGGCGTCGCGTGACTTCTTGGTAGTGTTTGGCAAGCCAAGTCATGTATTGAATACCTGTTTTAACGGTATGGACATTCTTGATCTCCCCACGGTAGACCGCGGCAGCGTACATATTGCCAAGCGTACTATCTTCCCAGCCAGGAACCACAATCGGTATATTCTTTTGTGCGGCGGCAAGCATCCAAGAATTTTTAGGATTGATTTGATAATATTTCTTGAGCAGTCCCTTCTTGAGAATTCTCATGAAGAATTCATGGGGGAAATAACTTTCACCCGACTTATCTGCACCGATCCATTCCTTTAGCATAACTTTTTCGATTCGCCGCATGGCTTCCCCTTCGGGAATACAGGTATCCGTAACTCGATTCATATGGCGACGATAAAGTTTTTCTTCATCGGCAGGGGTCAAATCTCGGTAATGAGGGACTCGCTCATAGAAATCATGGGCAACTAAATTAAAGATATCTTCTTCGAGATTCGCTCCCGTACACACAATGAGATGGATCTTGTCTTGCCGGATCATTTCGGCCAAAGAAAGTCCAAGTTCAGCCGTACTCATAGCGCCGGCTAAGGTCACCATCATTTTTCCATCCCGTTTGAGAAAGTCGTTATAGCCTTGAGCCGCATCGATCAGCGCTGCCGCATTGAAATGACGAAAATGATATTCAATGAACTTTCCAATCGGACCCTTTTTACTCATACGCGATTACCTCTTCTCTCAACAATTAATAAAGACTAAGGAGTTCTTCCATAATTATCTTCTAGGCGCTTAATATCGCCTTCATCAAAGGTGCCGAAGCTGACCTCAAGGATTCGGACCGAATGCGGATGGCCCTCGGGACAACTCAAACGATGGGTCGAACCTGCGGGGAGCCAAAGGGATTCCCCTATTCGAGGTCGATGATGTTGCCCGTCAATTTCAACCACGGCGCCCAGGTCGAGAGCGACCCATAATTCACTTCGGTGTTGGTGTTTTTGTAAACTGAGTTGATGTCCCGGATTGCAAGTAAGGACCTTGACCGTACTTTTTTCATTCAAGCTAAATTGATCGAAACTTCCCCAAGGCTTATCGACATGTAAAGGTTTAGGTTGATCCATCATAAGGCCTCTCGTATTTAAATTTAAAGGAAATCAGTTCGACCTTGTTGTTTTAGTTTTTCCACAATTTGTTTGACTGATTGGACCTGATCTTTGTGACAAATGAGTAACGCATCACCGCTGTCCACAATGATCAGATCTTTGACGCCCGCAACCGCAATCAAACGCTCTGTTCCGAATACGGCTGTGTCGTGGCTATTCAGAAATAGAACAGTGCCTTCCGACCCGTTACCCTCTTTATCTTTGGTCAAAAAAGAGCTGGCTGCTTGCCATGAGCCTACGTCGGACCATGGAAATTGAGCGACCAGAACAGAAACATTCTTCGATTTCTCAACAATTTGGATATCAATAGGTTCGGCTTCTATCTTGGTATAAATAGTTTTTAATTGAGTCATGTCGCTACCGGCTCTCTTCCATTCATCTAGCAAACCAAGGCCTTGAGGGGAATACTCAAGAAAGGCTGAGCGAAGAGTCTTAAAAGTCCAGACGAACATTCCGGCATTCCATAGTTGATGCGGGTCTTTAAGATAATCGATCGCTTGGTCTAATTGGGGCTTTTCTTTAAATGATTTCACCCGGGAAAGACCTGTCGGACTCTCGGCTTCAATATACCCATACCCCGTCTCAGGGTGTGTGGGATGAATTCCAAAAACCACCATATGTTGTTTAGTTTCGGCATGAGTCACTGCTGTCTGAATATCTTGCTGAAAGAGGGCAGTATCACCAATCCAATGATCAGCGCTCAAAACGACCATCGTGCCACCGGCGGCACGAGGCTCCAGCATCGTTAAAGCAAAGGCTAGACAGGGGCCTGTATTACGTCCTTCGGGTTCGACCAAGATATTTTCAACTGGAAGTTCCGGCAGATTTTTTTGAGTTTGAGATACAAGATCTTCAGTCGTAATGATGAGGATGTGGTCTTTATCCACTAAGCCGCTGAGTCGGTTCACGGTCGTCCGAAGAAGACTTTCGGATCCTACGATATTAATAAATTGCTTGGGTTCTTGATGACGAGACCGAGGCCAAAAACGAGTACCTCGACCTCCTGCCATGATGACAACGAAAATATTCGGACTCAGCAGAGGAGACATAAAAATATGCGAGTTACCTCGCCACCTTAACCTTTCGCGGAACACTAGATTTCTTCTTTGACTTGGTTTTCTTTTTTTTAATCACTCTCGTTTTACGGCGTAAATCTTTAGGGCTAGTCTTGACACTTGGTAAAGGGGGGGGTTCTATAATCGCTCTTGGCACAGGAGGCAGATCTTTGAAGTTAGACGAACTCGTGACAGGATCCTGTCCGGATAGAAGGCTGACCATGAGACAGGCGACAACGGGGATCAAGGTATTTTTTCGCATACCTTAAAGATATCAAGATTAATAAAAGCCAAGAAGCATTGCTTCACGAAGGGGGGTCGGGACGGTTTACTAAGGAGTTTCATCCCTCGGATCTTAGACATTGATACAGTCTAGAGTCACTGGCTTTGTTTGGAGTAAACTGAGGCTCAACGCATAGTAAGTCAGGGAGTATAAATGTCAGATTCAGTACCCCAACTCAAGCCCTTAGAGGATTGCCTTAGCCCCTTCCCTTCCTCTCAAAAAACATACATAGAGGGTCCTCAGGGAATTCGGGTGCCTTTTCGCAAAATCACGCTCACGCCGACGCGATCACATTCGGGGGAGTCGATAGCGAATGAACCCTTCATGGTTTACGATACGAGCGGTCCCTATACGGATACTTCTCAACCTATCGATGTTCAAAAGGGACTCCCGGCACTTCGCTCTCAATGGATCCTCGATCGACAAGACGTTCAACAATTGGACCGTCCTTCGAGTATTTATCAACAATTGAGAAAACGAGATTCATCGCTGGATTCCATTCGATTTCAAGCCAAAGATAAACCTCTACGTGCCCGAGCAGGGAAGAACGTTACTCAAATGCATTACGCGCGTCAGGGATTGATTACTCCCGAAATGGAATTTGTAGCTTTGAGAGAGAATTTAGGAAGGGCTCATGGACATATCAAAGGACTGATCACTCCTGAATTCGTCAGAAAAGAGATTGCTCGTGGGCGAGCAATTATCCCTTCTAATATCAATCATCCCGAAAGTGAACCCATGATTATTGGTCGAAACTTTCTGGTCAAAATTAATGCCAATATCGGCAATTCAGCCGTGACGTCTTCGATTGAAGAAGAAGTTGAAAAAATGGCTTGGGCAACACGTTGGGGTGCAGATACCGTCATGGATTTAAGTACAGGGAAAAATATCCATGAAACACGGGAGTGGATACTAAGAAATTCCCCTGTTCCCATCGGAACGGTCCCCATCTATCAAGCGCTAGAAAAAGTGGAGGGTAAGGCTGAAGAACTTACTTGGGATATCTTCCGAGATACGCTGATTGAACAAGCTGAACAAGGGGTTGATTATTTCACGATTCACGCAGGCGTTTTGCTTCGCTATATCCCAATGACCGCCAATCGACTGACGGGTATTGTGAGTCGAGGGGGTTCCATCATGGCCAAGTGGTGCTTAGCGCACCATCAAGAAAGTTTCCTCTATACCCATTTCGAAGATATCTGCGAAATTATGAAAACTTACGATGTTGCTTTTTCTCTCGGTGATGGGCTCCGTCCGGGAAGCGGGGCTGACGCCAACGACGATGCTCAATTTGCTGAATTGACGACGCTTGGTGAGTTGACGCAAATCGCATGGAAACACGATTGCCAAGTCATGATTGAGGGACCTGGCCATGTCCCTATGAATCTCATCAGAGAAAACATGGATCGACAACTTTCGCTATGCGAAGAAGCTCCCTTCTATACTCTGGGTCCCCTAACCACCGATATCGCTCCGGGATACGACCATATTACTTCAGCGATCGGCGCTGCCATGATCGGATGGTACGGGACTTCCATGCTTTGCTATGTGACACCTAAAGAACACCTAGGTCTCCCCAACAAAAAGGATGTCAAGGACGGGGTCATAACCTACAAGATTGCAGCTCATGCGGCGGACTTGGCGAAAGGACACCCCCTCGCCAGATTAAGAGACGAAGCGCTGAGCAAAGCTAGATTCGAGTTTCGCTGGGAGGATCAATTTAATCTCTCCCTAGATCCCGATACCGCAAAAGAATTTCATGATGAAACCTTGCCGGCAGAAGGCGCTAAACTGGCACACTTTTGCTCGATGTGCGGCCCTCATTTCTGTTCGATGAAAATCACTGAGGATGTTAGGAAATATGCTCGAGAGAACGGATACTCTGTGCAAGAAAGTATCGAAAAGGGGTTTCAAGATAAGTCTAAGGAATTTATAAAACAAGGAGCGGAAGTATATCTTCCTGACTAATCTGTGAATGACTTAGAGCAAGAATCGATTGATGATTTCTTTATCAGCGTCCGAGCCCATATTAAAAATGCAACGAATCGAGACCGAGCAGTTCAAGTAATTGAAACTTGGCGGGCAGCATGGGTTGGGAAAAATAAGAGCATTACCGCCACGCATTCTGGACATGGGAGTTTTTTGCATTTCAATTTATTTCTAAGTAATCAATGGTGTCATGCTTTTGCTTTCAGGTCCGTTCCTCGCCAAGGGATGAGTTTACGTGGTCCAGATCCAGATCGTATGAGACGTTCTCATAAAATGAAAGCCAACCCGCTAGATCGAACGCCGCTTGATCAACTCTTCGAAGACTGGAGCCAATATCCCGAGGGTCGCCCAGCCGGTAATGCCATCGAGTTCTTTATTGATGAAACCCCCGACACAACATGGACGGCTTGTCTCCAAGCTGTCCGATCACGGTTGGGCTAACCCCCCATTCGGCTCATTTCAATTCGAGGTTGCTCGTTCATCTCAGCCCGTAATTCAGAATAGCGATCTTCTCTTTGCAACCATTGTGCAGCCATTAATTCGGTTAGAACAATGGCATCATCGGAACCCCTTAAAGAACTTTTAAGATCTAAACCCTTGGCTGAGAATAAGCATGTATAAAAAAGCCCATCGGCGGTCAGTCGGCCTCGATCGCAGCCTCCACAAAAAGCTTCGCTGACGGAATTAATAAATCCTACTTTACCTGAGCCATCTTCATAGATCCATTCTCGGGCCACATGATTTTTCGATGGAGCAAGCGATAGGAGTGTCCATTGTGTTTTTAATGTTTCCAGAATTTCACGGCCTGGTACGACCTGATCTTTAGACCAGTGGTTGGTGTGGCCGACATCCATAAACTCAATGAAGCGGAGGTGAAGCCCTTCGGTTCGAGCGAAGTGAGCTAATGAAAGTATTTCATTTTCGTTGACACCACGTTGAATCACAGCATTAACTTTAATATTGAGAAATCCAATCTCTTGCGCGGCCTTAAGCCCCCTCAGGACTTTCTGAATTGAAACCGAGGTGCCGGACATCTTTCGGAAGAGAGGAGGGTCAAGGGTGTCTAGACTTACCGTGACACGGTCAAGACCTGCGCCATAGAGAGCTGCAGCCTGCTCTTCTAGCAGTAGGCCATTGGTCGTTAGCGCAATTTCCTCGATCCCTAAGGATTTAATTTTTTTGACGAGGTCCCATAGATTGGGGCGTAAGAGCGGTTCACCTCCCGTCAATCTAATCTTCCGAACGCCTAGATGCATGGCAGATTGGACAACAGTTTGTATTTCATCAAAAGTCAGAATCTCGTCAGGTTTCAGATAGGTATAGTTTTTATTGAAAACCTCTGCGGGCATGCAATATGTGCATCTTAAATTGCAACGATCAATAACCGATACCCTAAGGGCCGTAAGGGATCGACCAATACGATCTTGGATCATGAGGGGTCCTGAAATGAATTGGATCGAAACATGTTCGAACTATCTTTCTTAGGGTTTTATGAGACCAATTTCTATCAGACGCTGTATGAGGAAGTCATTGGCTCGTATGGGAGAATGTTTTCGCGGGACTCCCGCTTCAAGTAATGAAGAAGGGCAATCGAGGATCACTTCGGGTCTTGGATGAGCAAAGAAGGGCATGGAATAGCGAACTTCATCAGCAGATTTAGGATTCACTACGCGATGGGTAGTGCTAGGAATAATCCCATTCACATGGCGGCTCAGCATGTCGCCAGCATCGACGACTATTTCACCTTCTAATCCATCCACGGCATGCCATTGTCCCTCGCGATCCTGAAGTTCAAGGCCGCTCTCTGTAGCGGCTGGAAGCAGCGTGATCAGATTAATATCTTCATGGGCCGAGGCGCGAACCCCCCCTGGAATGAATCGATCTTTAAGGGCAGGATAATGAATCAGTCTTAAGATCGAATTCCCATGGACAACCATATCGGCTAAATGACGATGAGGAAGATCAAAATATAATTCTAAGGATTCTAATAGCTGCTGTGAGCACACTTCAAGATCACGATAAAGACCCCAGAGACTTTCTTTGAAGCGAGGAGTTTCATGGGGCCAAAGATTTTTGAAATAAATGGAAGGATCAAATCCATGAGGTGGATTTTCTTGTCCCACATGCCAAAATTCCTTTAGGTCTGGAATGGGATTATCTTTAGCGTGTTCCTGACCAAATGATGTGTAACCTCGTGCCCCGCCCGAACCTTGAATGACGTATTGATTTTTAGTGGAGTCCGGGAGAGCAAAAAAACACTTAATGTCCTGATAGGCATTGTCAAGACGCTGAGAGGTAATGCTATGTCCAGAGACCTTAACAAAACCTGTATTTTTAAGACTTTCGCCGAGTTGCCGAGAAAAGGATTGTCGCTCTCTCAAACTGCCTTCTAGGAATTCCCTTAAATCGACTGTATGAACAACAAAACTCAAGAATCACTCCTTGCGCCTCTATGACGAGCAGGCTACTGCTCGTCATTTTAGCGCTACCCCTTCCAGGAGTGGTGTTTATTTTGTTTTAGGCTTTAAACCTAATTTTTCGCGGATTTGGTTTTCAATTTCATCGGCCATTTCGGGATTATCGATGAATAATTTACGAATATTGTCGCTTCCTTGTCCAAGGCGTGATTCTTTATAGCTAAACCAAGATCCGCTCTTTTGGATAATTTCGAGTGTCGTTGCCAATTCGACCAATTCGCTAGGTCTTGAAATACCTTCGCCATACATAATGTCGAAAGTAATAACTTTCAGCGGTGGAGCTACTTTATTTTTGACGACTTTCACTTTGGTCTTTTTCCCAATCACGGAGGCGTCTTCATCTTTGGCAGCAACGAGCGGGTCGGAAGTATTACCCTTGATGCTCTGAATACTTCGGACATCTAAGCGTACCGAGGCGTAGAATTTCAGGGCATTGCCCCCCGTTGTAGTTTCGGGATTGCCGAACATGATGCCAATCTTCATACGAATTTGATTAATGAAAACCACACAGGTGTTGGTTTTACTGATCGTTCCAGCCATTTTCCTGAGGGCTTGACTCATCAGGCGAGCCTGCAACCCTACGTGGCTGTCCCCCATTTCGCCATCAATTTCCGCCCTCGGTACAAGAGCAGCCACAGAGTCGATGACGATGATATCTAAAGATCCGGATTTCACGAGTTGATCGCAAATCTCTAAAGCCTGTTCTCCTGAATCAGGTTGACTGATGAAAAGATTCTCGACATCCACGCCAAGTTTTTTTGCATAATCAGGATCGAGAGCATGTTCGGCATCAATATAAGCTGCAATGCCACCTGCCTTTTGTGCTTCGGCAACCATATGCAAAGCTAAGGTGGTTTTACCACTCGATTCCGGACCATAGACTTCTACAATACGACCTTTGGGAATGCCTCCAACACCAAGAGCGGCATCAAGAGCAATCGAACCAGTGGAAATCACTTCCAGACCTTCGGCAACGTTTTCACGTTCTCCTAATTTCATAATTGAACCCTTGCCATAACTTTTTTCGATATCAGCTAAAGTTCGTGAAAGGTTCTTGATACGTTCATCGCGGTCGGCAGCAGTCATAAGTTATCTCCAAGTCAGGATTACTAGAATGACCCAAAAAGCGAAAAAAACAAGAAAAAGATTTAAGCGTCTATAAAATGCTATTAAGTACAATGATCACAATTTTTATATACTATAAATGCGACTATTTTAACCTCTAAGTACCTCTATTTAGGGGGTAATTCGAGGATCAAACTCATCGCTTCATGGGATAAAACACCAAAGACTTGGCGAAGCAAAGCTGGGGTAAGAACTTGGGCTGGCGCCCCAGAGGCTACCAAATTTCCCTGATCTAGTAAAACGACTTGATCCATGCAGTGGGCAACTCTTAAGTCATGGAGTGAAATCAGAATGGTAGAACCCGAGTTAGCCATCATTCTTGCTTTCATAAGAATTTCTAACTGATGCCGAATATCAAGAGAGGAAAGGGGCTCATCCCAACACTGGATAGGAGCTTGAGTGACCATAGCGCGGGCCAACAAAGTGCGTTGCTTTTCGCCCGTGCTAATTTGGGTGACGGGCCGATCCTCTAGAGTCAATAAATCCATTTCTCTTAAATAAGGCTCAAGATTATGACCATCCTCACCCCAGGCGAAGCGACCCATGCGTAGAACTTCTTGAACAGTGAAAGGAAATTGAAAATTGGTTTCAGGGCCGACCCATGTGAGCTGCTGAGCTCTTTGAAAGATCGGAATATCCTGAAGATTAAACTCGTTCCAGATCACCTCTCCGCTATAGGGAAGCAAGCCCGAAATAGCCTGGAGCAGTGTGGATTTACCCGAGCCATTCGGGCCGACAATGGCAATTAATGATCCGGATTGAAAGGTAAGTGACATCGAATTTAAACGATGCTCTACCTGAAGATCTTTTATTTTGAGGGTGGAATTCATACGGCACGCTTTTGGAGAAGCCAAAGAAAGAAGGGGCCGCCAATCAATGAAGTGATAACCCCAACCCGTAACCCCACATTAAGTACCCGAGACATCAAATCACAGCCAAGAAGAAAAGCTGCTCCTCCGATGAGACAACATGGAATCAGCCGTTTATGGTCAGGCCCCAAAAGAAGCCTGAGAATATGAGGGACGATTAGGCCCACAAAACCTACAACTCCTGCTACAGCAGTGGCCACGGCAGTTAGAACAGTAGAAAGAATGATCATCTTCCAACGAAACTGACGAACATTAACTCCTAAACTCTGGGCTCCAGATTCACCCAAGCTCAAGAGATTCATAGGTGAGCCCATGGAGGTAATGAAAAACCCAAGGAGGACAACCGGAGGCAAGCTTACCCATACATGCTCCCAGGTCCGATCTTCAAGACTGCCAAGTAGCCAAAATAGTATCTGACCCGAACGCTCAAACGATGACACGGAGAGCGATAAAACAAAACTGGTGGCGGCCCCCAAAAGGGCATTGAGGGCAATACCGGCCAGAAGAAGTCTCTGCGTTCCCAGGCCAATCTCTGAAAGCGATAGGACAAGGAGCGTAGCCAGGAAAGCTCCTGCGATCGAAGCACTGGGAAGCCCCCACATTCCCAACATATTGGAGCCATATCCAATATAAAGAACAGCTCCCAGGGCTCCTCCGGTTGACACACCAAGTAAACCCGGGGAGGCTAGAGGATTTTTAAAGTAGGCCTGCATCATCAAACCCGAAATGGAGAGACCGGCTCCAACCGCCATTGCGACCAAAGTTCGGGGTAGACGAATATTCCAAAGAATACTTTGTACTACGGGATCGGTAAGCGTCAGTCCTTCCCATAATTCACCTAAAGATAGGCTCACTTCACCCCAAATAATCGATGCAACAAATAAAGCTCCCAAGACGAGGCTAAGCAATCCTAAGATGAATGGATATTTTTTCAACGGAACGACTCGGGATGAAGTTGTTGGGCCATCATCTCATATCCTCGAATTCGACGGTGGGTAACGCTGGATAAAAGTACTTCAGGGAGCAGGATGACTCGCCCCGTTTGGGTCGCAGATAAGATCCCAAAGGAAGGGTGTTTTCTTAGGGTAGCTATTTTCTCAGAAACGCGAATGTCCGAGAGAACCAAGCAGTCTACCTTCCATCGCATTAGAGCCTCTGTGGGGGTCGGGCTGTGGCCGCGGAGGCCTGCTTCTCCCGCTACATTGATTGCCCCTGCATGGTCACATAAATCCTGAAACGTAGTTTCGGTTCCGGCAAGGTAATTTTGAGAAGAAGGGGCTAATACCCGACGAGGAATAACGCCCTTTATACGCTTTTGGAGAACAGAGACCCGATCTTCACATTGGCGGATGAGAGACTCTGCCGCCTGAACTCTACCGATGGCCTTACCTAGTTTACGAATATTCTCATAAACATCTTCAAGCGTATTAAAACGATCAAAGACTAAAATTGGAATTCCCGCTCTTTTGATTTGTTCAACCAGTTCGGGTCTGGAGTAATTGGTAAATAAGACTAAATCTGGTTTGAATTTAAGAATTTGCTCTGCGCTTCCGTCCTGAACTTGGGGAAACTTTTGCGCCGCTAGAACAATATCTGAATAGGCTGAGTTCTTGGATAAGAAACTCAGAGCAGCAATTCGATTAGGCTCGCAAAGATCGATTAATAATTCATCCGTCCCAACGGTTTGCGACACAATTCTCTGAGGAAGCCCTTGGGACCAAAGTAGGGCACTACAGAGGAGGCTGAGAATGATGTGTCGCATAGGAAGCCACATTAGAAAAGATACTTCACACCCAGGCTCACGATCGGAGCTTGGGCTGGAAATCCGTAGAGCTGCTGGGCATTATTCGTAAAATCATATTTTCGAGATAACCAATCCTGGAGCGTCACCCTAGGCTGCAACAAATGCTGCCCCCGCAGGCTGACCTCTAATGATGAACTCTGAGACCAATAAAGCCCGACACTGAGATGCTGAAAAGGGTGTCGATAGGAGCCTAACCGGGCTGGAAAACCTCCAAAATTATCGTAATGGCTTCCAGAATAGCTCCATTGAAGATTGGCACGAACTTCCTTCCATTGTCGATCAATGCCAAGTGAAAGAATATTGAAGGGGCGCCGAATAGAAGCGCTCGTGATCAACTGCTGTGCCTCGGGAGCATCTAACTGTCGGGCTTCTTGATTGCGATAAGACCCCCTGGCATTCCAACCATCTCCACGATAGGTCACAATCATTTCGGCACTCTGTATTCTTAAGTTCTGCCCATTGGCATAATCGTAAGAATTGAGATCAAAGTAGACGAGATTACGATGAAGTAATCGAGATAATTTGAATTGAAGATCATACCGATCCCAATGAGTTTCATAGCCGACATGGACAAAAGAGCCTTCTTCCTTGTCTAGCTTCGAATAACGGGTCGGATCGTACCCATAACTATTAGGGTCGAGCATATTTTGCGCATGATAAAGGCTGCTCGTCAGGGGGGCTAAGTTGAATCCTGTGCCCAAAGAGATAAACCATTTTTCGTCTTGGCCGATCCATTTCTCTGCAGGAAGATAAGTTACCCCAAAGCGCCAGGTGCGAGCTCGAGATGACAAGGGTTTAATGTTGAATCCAGATGAGGCGGTCGTGAAATTTTGCTTATCGCGATCTTCACGCAAGGTAACAAGGAAACGAAACGCTTCAGAGGCTTGCCAATGAGACTCGATCGCATTAGACAAGTGACTAGCGGAACCACGATCTTCACCTGAAGGATAGGCGGGAGTCTCTGCCTGTTCTTGGAATAATTCAAGCCGGTAAGCAAAGGATAGATCTGTCGACGGTTGCCACCGGGCTTTCAGGCCGCCTTCCGTTCTTCGACTTTCATAGGGGTCATACCCAGAGTTGTCATATTTAGGTTCTAGTCTTGATTGAGACGAAGATCCAAAGTAAAGAGAAAGGGGGATGGAATTGGGGAGAATCGTTTCATAACGTAAGCTTAGTTGCTCATTGCGAAGTTGGAAATTTCGACTCGCATCATAGTCGGACGAGCGTCGAGCACTGGGGCCTAATTCAACCCTCACGTAAGGGATTGGGACCCCTTGATAAAAGTTTCGATAGTCCAGATAGAAAGCGTGATCGCCCACCACTTGGCCTAAGCCTAATTGAGTCCCGATACTACGATAGTTTTGGGCCGTCGGGGTGGGCAGTGCTTCTCGGTTAGCATCAACGGAACTTCGAAGCCAACCTCCGCTCCATTGCGTTTGTAAGGAAGACCTTAGATTTTGATAGGCCTGATTTCCTATGGCAAGGTCGAAACTATTTTTTTCATTTTCAAGAGGGTTCCCATCTGTATACAGCGCAATGACGCCGCCCATCGCTCCTGAACCCACCAATGTTGAGGCATTGCTTTCAATGATCTCAATACGTTTCACACCGACGAGTGAAATACTATTGGGATTTACAGATCCTAATCCTGCGGCATCGTTGATTCGAATACCATTCAGCAAAACTGTGACGTCCTCGGGGCGACTGCCCCCGATGCGCAGGGTTGCTGCGGAGCCAGGCCCTCCCGTGGACAAGACCTGTCCGGGGACCGCGGAGACTAATAAGTCCCCGAGCGTCTTAGCTCCGTATCGTTCAATATCCGCCTGTGTAAGAACGCGGACATGATTGGGAGTCTTTCGTAGGTCGACCTGATGAAATTCAGCCATAACCGAAACAATGGCTGAAGGTCCCTTTTTAGCCTGAGATTCACTCAGGGAAGATTCTTGTCCTCTCAGAGATAGGACTAGGAGTAAATAAAAAGGAAATGAGAAAGATTTCACTTCATGCCTCCACGCATGAAGCCAAGGATATGAGTTGGAACTAAATTCCAATGACGCAAGCCCCCCGGCTAGGTTAATGATGTTCACGACCGGTCTCCGGACTTACACACGACAGGAGATAAACTCCCAACTTCTGCCTTCCCGAGCCAAACTCAGTGACCGAAATTTTTAAGTCTCATGAATATATAATTCATGGTGCTTACCGTTGCGGGGCAGTGCTGGATTTTCACCAGCTTCCCGACATCGTAAACGTTATTTAATTGTCAGTCCTTTACCTTGACGGCTTGCCTTATAAAATACAAGTTTATTTTTTAGAAGTTTCTAAATATTTTTTTAAAGCCTGAGTAGCCAATCCTCGATGGCTAATGAGGTTCTTGTCCGAGTCTTCCATTTCTCCAAAGGTTTTATCCAATGGATGGGGTTGAAAGATAGGATCGTAGCCAAAACCTCTATGGCCCCTAGGCGTCTCAGAGAGAGAGCCCTCGGCGACACCTAAAAAAGTTTTAATCGCCCCATGCGGTTCCCACCAGGCCAATATGCAGACGTAACGAGCTGACCTTGGATCGTTGGCTTGAAGCAAAGTTAATAGTTTGATATTTCTTTCATGGGGACTCAGGCCAGGTCCGAAATGGGCCGTCAAAACACCGGGGGCCCCCCAAAGAGCATCCACGCATAATCCTGAATCATCTGAAAGAATCCCGTCCACACACAAGGCTGACTGTTGTTCGTACCAAGCTCGAGCAGCTTCTAGTTTTTGCCGGGCGTTTTCTTCAAAAAAAGTACCTGTCTCAGGTAATGGACTTACCGTGGGCGGCAAGGTTAACCACTGGACTTCGGGCAGAAGGGTTTCGAACTCTTTTAATTTGCCGCCATTGCGAGAAGCCAATAAAATTCGAATCATTCCAAAACCTCATGGAACCATTGCTGGGCTGTCTCGGGAAGAATATCACCACGAAATAGCATACGACCATCCTTAAATATGGTGATGGCAATATCACGTTCTTTGCCCTGAATGAATAAAGGAGTCAGTTTCCAATCAGAATCTTTTCTGGGTTTAAGATGACTAAATAGAGAATGAAGATCAATGTTGCGAGCCGGATTGACTCTCAACTGAACTCCGGGCGTTCCACATAGAGAACTTGTTTTGAATTGCCAGGGTGTATCAAGAAATTCCGTGATGCCTTCTCGGCAGAATCGACACCGAGTGATTGGAGCGTGGATAAATTGACGCTCGTTACTCCACTGATCGAGGCGAACTAAATCGGACTGAGGGGGCTCACCCACAACGAATTTGAGGATCTCAATAGCCGCCCATGACCCGATCAGACCCGTAACGGGTCCTAAAACACCCGCGGTATCGCAGGTATCAATATCAGACTGCTCTGGGGGTTGTTCCATCAAACAACGAAAACAAGGGGTCGCTGGGGGATGAATAGGCCAAATCATTCCCTCGCTTCCCACGGCTCCGTTATAGACCCAAGGGATATGGTGACGAATGCTGACATCATTCATGAGAAATCGAGCTTCAAAATTATCTGTGCCATCGCCCATGACATCGGCGTGACTTAAGAGTTGTTCGGCGTTATCGGGGATGAGATCGACGACATGGGCATAAATACGAATAGAAGAATTGATGGATCGAATTTTTCTTTCAGCCGCAAGTGCTTTAGGTTGGCCTAAATCTGATTCGTCATAGAGGAGCTGTCGTTGGAGATTACTAATCTCCACGAAATCGCGATCAATGAGGTGGAGGGTCCCAATACCCGCACGAGCAAGCCATTGGGCTAACACTGAACCCGTTGCTCCAAGGCCCACGATAGCGACGCAGGCTTTTGCTATCTTCTCCTGGCTGGCCTCGCCTAGAAATAAAGACTGTTTTGCGTAGCGGCTCATAGATTAAGAGTAAGGGTATTCAAACCAAGGGGGGCAATAAAAACGACGCTCAAAGGCGTCGTTTTTATGAGCCCAACAAAGAATTTAGTTATCTTTTTTTTGTTCAGCTCTTGCTTTCTCAAATTCTTTCTGAAGCCGTTCGCCATCGGAGATAGCAAATTTATATACGTATTCGAAGCGCTCAGATCCCTTGGTAAGTCCAATAATGACTTCGTAGAGGCCTTCGGAGTTAGCAGTAAAAGGGGAGGCGATGACATTAAATGTGCCCTCTGTGGCTCCTTCTGGAATCTGAACATCCGAATCTTTGATCACGTCTTTTCGGTCTCCATTGGGAGAAGCAATGGAGAAACTAAATTTAAACTGCCCGTCCATCTTTGAGAATTTTGTATAAAAACAGACCTTGGGAAGATCAAAGGGGACCTTGGGGACTACGATGTGGTGATCATAGAGACCCATTAAAGAGGTTTTCCCTCCCATTTCGGCACGGATATCGTCACATAAAATTGTGAATTCATGCTTAGGTGCATTAGCTTGATTTTCGGACATATATAACTCCATGAAAGGTCAAGGAAAAGATTGGTTTCGAGCAGTTTACTAGTTTAACCTTTAAGAGTAGGGTTACCAAGTTTGAATTTAATATCATTAAAAAAGGCTGTATAAATGCGACTTCAGACACTTGGCTTATCTCTTTTGATCAGCATATTTTCCCTCCAAGGCCAAGAGATTCAGATTCAGATTTTAAGTACCACGGATATGCACGGACGTATTTTGCCTTCCGATACCTATTCGCTTCTTCCACTGAACCAGGGTTGGGCCAAGATGGCTACGCTCATCAAGGAAGAGCGGGCCAAGAATCCGAACACTCTCCTCCTGGATGCAGGGGACACGATCCAAGGAGAGCCCATCAATTATGTGAGGACTTTTGTCAATCCAACCCTTGCCGAGCCCTCCATCGACATCATGAATAGCTTGGGGTATCAAGCAATGGCGGTAGGGAATCACGAATATAATTTCGGACTTTCAAATCTTAGACAGGTCCAAAAACAAGCACAGTTTTCCTTCCTCTCCGCGAATACCTTAGTCGAGAAAACCGGTCGTCCCGCTTTCGATAGTTACCGTGTGTTTTTGTCAGGAAATCTGAAGGTTGCAGTCGTAGGATTTACGACTCCTTGGGTTCCTAATTGGGATGAGCCAAACAAATATTCAGGACTTAAGTTTGAAGATATCGTTCAAACCGCAAAGATTCTGATTCCGAAAATTAGAATTCAAGAAAAGCCTGATCTCTTAGTTGTTCTCTTACATTCGGGGCTTGGCGAAAGTCCGGGGAATGTGGGAGATGAGAATGTTGTGCTTCGCTTAATCGATCAAGTTTCAGGTATCGATGGCGTGGTGAGTGGCCATACCCATCGACCTATAGCTCAACTTTATAAAAATATACCCATTGTTCAAGCCTCGGCTCATGGACAGGCCCTCGCCAAGATCACATTTAACCTGACTCGCTCTTCTGGCAAGTGGTCGGTGACCCGCCGTGTTCCTACTTTACTCACTCCTACGGATGAAACCCCTCTAGATTCCCAAGTTTTAGCTCTAACTGAGAAGATTCGTGAAGCAACAGATCGATATCTCGATACTCCTGCTACGAATTTGATGGCGCCTTTGGACGCCCGGTGGTCACGCATGGAACCTTCCGCCATCATCGACCTCATCCATCTTGTTCAGTTGAAAGCAACGGGGGCAGAGTTGAGTGCGGCATCATGCGTATTACCTAAAATTTATATCCCCAAGGGCCCTACAAGTGTCCGACAATTTTATGCCATCAATACCTATGAAGATCATGTTGTCACCCTCAAATTAACGGGAGCTCAAGTGAAGCTTTGGCTAGAGCATTCGGCTTCGGCTTATCGATTCAGTTATGAACCTACTCTTTTTAAAGATGAAGTCCCTTTTTATAATATTGATTTTATGGCTGGTGTTACCTACACGATGGATCTCACCCGAGTCGAAGGAGATCGCATCCAGGGCCTGTCTTACCAAGGTAACCCTATTGATCTCAAGAGGGTCTTCACGGTCGCAGTAACGACTTATCGTGCTCGTGGGGGAGGCGGATTTACCGAAGCCGTTAAGTTCAAAGGAGAGCCTGTTTTTATATCGAGCCAATCCAAGCGTAACTTGCTTTTAAAATACGTACTAGAGCGTCCTAATTTAACCATCCCTGCGATCAGCTCATGGAAGATTGTTCCGATGATTGATCGAGGTCGCTTGTTAACCAAATAACTGAGACTTAAATTTGAAAATTTGATCTGCGATCATATCAGAAGTAAGACCTACTTCACGAGCGAGTACTTTGGGATCTCCGTGCTCGACGACTTGATCCGGTACTCCAAGCCTCAAAGAAGGTTTCTGAATGCCTTCAAGCGACATTAATTCCAAGATGGCTGATCCAAAGCCCCCTTCAAGAACCCCATCCTCCATGGTGATCACAGCTCGAGAATTGTTAATAGACTGGGTAATTAAAGGAGCATCAAGGGGTTTAATAAATCGAGGATTAATCACGGAGCATTCAATCCCTTTTGTTGATAATATTTCTGCGGCAGCGAGAGCGGGGGTAACAAGCGTGCCGAGAGGAATGAGGCATAAATCCGAGCCTTGACGCAATAGTTCTCCTTTGCCCAAAGGAAGTGCCTTGAGGGAAGCATCCAAGGGAACACCATACCCATTACCTCGGGGATACCTCAAGGAAGTAGGTCGTCTCAGTTCCAAGGCCGTGAAGAGCATGTGGCGCATTTCATTCTCATCTTTAGGTGCCATAGAAATCATATTAGGCAAACACCGCAAATAAGGGATGTCATAAAGACCGTGGTGCGTAGGTCCATCCGCTCCCACGAGACCAGCGCGATCCATGGCGAAAACGACGGGAAGATTTTGAAGACAAACGTCATGCACAACCTGATCATAGCCTCTTTGAAGAAAGGTACTATAAATCGCACAGACCGGTTTGTAACCCTTCGTGGCCATGCCTGCTGCAAACGTAACCGCATGTTGTTCGGCAATCCCAACATCAAAAGTACGTTCAGGAAATCTCTTTTGGAATAAGTTGAGTCCTGTTCCATCGAGCATCGCAGCTGTTATCCCTACGACTTTTTCATCTCTTTCGGCCAAGTGAATGAGCGCTTCGGCAAATACTTTGGTGTATGAGGGAGGGGTAACTGATGTGGATTTATTAATTTCTCCCGCAATCGGATCAAAAGCCGTGACGCCATGCCACTTTAAAGGATCCTTCTGGGCCGGGGCATAGCCGTAACCCTTTTTCGTTTGAACATGAATAAGAACAGGTCCTTGCTTCATTTTTTCTTTGGCCTGAATCAATAATTTTTGAGTGGCGACAACGTCATTACCATTTACGGGACCCATATAATTAAAACCTAAGTCTTCAAAAAGTAATCCGGGAATAAAAATGCGCTTGAGTGTTTCTTCACTCCACTTGGCTAACTTGGCCACGCCCTTGCTTAAGGAGTCTACTGGAATCGATTTGATGATCGATTCAATGCGCTCGCGCCATCGAACATAATATTGACCTGACATGAGCTGGTTCAAATAACCCTGCAGCGAGCCCACATTGGGATTGATGCTCATATCGTTATCGTTGAGAATCACTAAAAAGTTCTTCAGCTCCAGGTAGCCAGCTTGGTTAAGGCCTTCGAATGCCATGCCGGCGGTCATAGACCCATCTCCAATCACGGCGACAACAGCATGATCTTCGCCAGCTAAATCTCGCGCTTTAGCCATACCCACACCTGCCGAGATTGATGTACTCGCATGTCCGGCTCCAAAATGATCGTAGGTAGGGCTTTCGGATCGTCTTAAAAATCCCGATAGGCCTCCGTGCTGACGCAGAGTGTGAAATTGTGATTTTCTACCGGTGAGAATTTTATGAGGATAGGCCTGATGTCCAACATCCCAAAGAACACGATCGGAGCGGAAGTCGAATTGATTGAATAGGGCAACTGTCAGTTCGACCGTTCCCAGATTGGAGGCAAAATGTCCTCCGGTCACACTAATGCTATCAATTAAGAATTGACGAACTTCTTGAGAAAGCTGCTCTAACTCTGAGGTATTAAGTTGTTGTATGGACTCGGGCTGCGACAAAGAGTCTAATAGGGGGTAGGTTTTCACGATGCTCTCTTGGTTAAGTGGTGCGCCCAGGCTGTGAGGGCTTGGGGATTAGGAAACCCCGCGAGATGTTTGAGTGCGTCTTGGGTGACTTGACCCAAGGTCGCTTCGGCCTTCTCAAGGCCCATAACAGTTACGTAGGTTAGTTTACCTCTCTGCTGATCTTTTTGAGTGCTCTTCCCTAAATGATGGGCACTAGAAGTGGCATCTAAAAGATCGTCTTTAATTTGAAATGCGAGACCCAGAGCTTCCCCAAAAGATCCTAGCGCAGACACTTCTCGGGAAGATGCTTGCGCGAAAATACCTCCCAGTTCGAGGGCAGCTCGCATTAACTTTCCGGTTTTCAGTTGATGAATCGTGGGCAAGAGATCCGGTTCGGGTGTTTGGTTTTCAAATTGCAAGTCGAGAGACTGACCTCCTACCATCCCCAGCCACCCGGCGCCACGCGCCAAACAGGCTACAGCCACAGGATTTTGAGCCTCGGCGAGAAGAGCAAAAGCTTCCGTCAGCAGTGCGTCTCCAGCTAAAATTGCCTGCCCTTCTCCAAAGACTTTATGATTAGAAGGTTTTCCTCGTCGCAGATCATCATTATCCATGGCGGGCAGATCATCGTGAATTAAAGAATAAGTATGAACGTACTCCACCGCGATTGCACCCGGCAAAGCTGACTCCGCCGCTTGGCCGCAAGCTTCGCAAGCCAGCAAACAAAGCATCGGCCGAATGCGTTTACCTCCAGCTTCTAAGCTATATGTGATCGCTGCCTGAAGATCTCTTAACGGAGTATTAGGAGGGAGCTGATGAAACCGTGCGACCAGCTCCTTTTCTATGAAAGGCAAAAGACGACTTTGATCTTGGGCAACCAAAAGTGCGTAATCATTCATGTGGGGTCGGAATCGAGAGGGCTAGTTTCTAATTCACCATTCAGAGATTGCTTTAAGACATCCACACGTCGCTTAGCCTGTTCCAACTGAACCTGAAGATCTTTGGCTAACTTTACTCCTTTTTCGAATTCAACAAGCGATTGTTCAAGGGTCAATCCATCGGATTCAAGCTTTTGGACTACCGATTCGAGTTGTTGAAGACCTTCTTCAAAACTTTTAGGTTTGCTTTCGGCCATAGAATCTCCAAGGGGATTTAAGTTTATACAATTCTAACGCTAAGTAGGTGAAGAGAGCTGACACTGAAAAGACCTAGGTTTATCAATGGCCACAAGGGTCAATGGAAGATTCAAAAAGTAAAACCACCCTTTTTTAGATACAATCAAATTTCTTTCCGGTGTAGCTCAGTTGGTTAGAGCGCATGACTGTTAATCATGATGTCGGGGGTTCGAATCCCTCCACCGGAGCCAATCTCACTTCCCCCATAAGGGTCTCCTTAGGTGACCCTGGTCTTGATCTGCAGGACTGGGCCAAGGCCTTATTTTACTTGGCTCGTTCCATATAGGTGCGGTCCGTCGTATTAATTTTAATTTTTTCCCCCGTCTGGATATAAGGAGGGACACCGACGGTAAGACCATTTTTACATTTGGCTGGCTTATACGATCCCGTAGCATTTGCGTTTTTCATTACAGGTTCTGTTTCTATAATTTCACTAATGAGGGTGGAAGGTAAATTGACAGATAAGGGAACCCCTTCATTAAATTCTAATTCCACAACCATATTGGATTCCAAGAGATTCAGATCCTCGCCCATGATGTCTTTGTGGACTTCCGTTTGTTCGTAAGTTTCATTATTCATAAAGACCAGATTGTCTCCATCGGCATAGAGAAACTCCATTTTGTGCTGTTCTAAGTTTGCTCGTTCCACTTTATCCTGGGAACCGAATCGATTTTCCCGATTGATTCCGTCTTTAAGCCTTTTCATCTTAACCACAACTCTGGCTGGAAGATTACCAGGGGTTTGGTGTTCAATACTGATGACACGGCAGAGCTCTTTTTCGAAATTAATGATCATTCCACTACGGACTTGGGTCGAAAGCATAAAGGGCATCATCGCTCCTGAGGGTGGTGGGCATAACAGGGATCGAACCTGTGACTTCTACCGTGTGAAGGTAGCACTCTACCGCTGAGTTATATGCCCAAAGCAAGCTTTAGCAGAGCCTGTAGTTTAACACTCAGAGGGAGTTTCTAGGGTTAATCAAGCGGGCCAAGCAAGAAGACAGGGCTTAGAGACAGCGGTGTAAGGAGTCCACGAGTCGTGTGATTTCCTTTTCCTTTAGAGCACAGACAGCGATGCGTATTCCTTGTTCAAGGGGAATTAAATAAATATCATCGCGCTGAAGCCCTTGGATGACTTTTTCGGGATTAGAGTGAGAGATTGTTATAAAGAAGCCACCCTCGAAACGAGAATGGTCGATATTTTTTTCTACAAGTTGTTGCGATAATCGATCCGCGCGATCCGTGAGTACAGTTGACCATTTGCGATGTTCAGACGCGAGCTTTTCAAGCAGCCCTGGATCGCGATAGAGTTTTTTGACTAAGGACTGGGGTGCCCGAGGGGCATTGGAAAACATGCCTCTGCAACTAATGGCTAAGGCTGTTTTCAATTGATCATCGGTTCGCCAAGGAAAGACCAAAGCACCGCACCGAGCCCCGTATAACGTTAGGGGTTTTGAAATTGAAAGCGCCGCGCCCAACAAAGTTGAACTAGAGACTCCCCACTGAGCATAATCCTCTAAAATATTTTTAACGGTTGCAACGTCACGAGCATATTCCAGGTAGGCTAAATCTAAAATCACTGAGACAGGGCCCTTTTGGGATAAGCGATCGAACATATCCAAGAGTGCTCGACGATGTGCAGCGGATAGATGTTGTCCTGTAGGATTATGACAAGGATCATTGAGCCAAAACAAAATACGCCCTTGCTGTTTCATGATGTCTTCCAGCTTAGATTCAATGACAGCCAAGGAGGACGGGTCATCTCCAAAGGGGTATGGAACTTTTTCCAATTTGATTCTATTTTCAAAGGCAAGCGTTTCATAAGGAGTCCAGCAGGGATCAAAGGTAAGGACGGTCTGACCGGGCTCGAGTAAATTACGAAGACTGACGACGAGAGCTCCCGTAGCACCCGGAGTTGCGCAGCCCAAAATAGTTGAGGGGGCTTGGGGCCAGTAGTGATGAGTGATGGCTTCAATAAATTCTGGATCGCCCAAGATGGGGGCGTAGGGATGAATCTCCATTGGAACCAGTGCACTCCATGCATCGATCACAGTTCTAAGGGTTACTAGTTGACCCTCGTCGTCCAGCAAAGCCCCTATAGAAAGATTGACGACAGGGTGGCCTTGAGATTTACGAGATTGAGCTAAGGCGTTGATTCTAAAGATGGGATCATCACCCTCAAGATTATGTCGAGAAGAAATTAGATGAGTATCCATTAAACTATTTTAAGTTCTAATAGGGTTGGAGGCTTCATGATTATTCCCTTCCAGGGTATGGTTCCTAAGATTGGAAGCCGCGTCTTCGTGCCTGAAAACGCTTTAATCTTGGGTGACGTTACCCTCGGCGAGGACGTTAGTATCTGGTTTAATTGTGTAATTCGTGGTGACGTTAATTGGATCCGAATTGGCGATCGAACCAATATTCAAGATATGTCGTGTATCCATGTCACCAATGCCAAACATCCGACACTTCTGGGATCGGACTGTAGCATTGCACACAATGTCATGCTCCACGGATGCACTCTCGGTAATGGGGTCCTAGTCGGTATGAGCTCAACCATTATGGACGGTGCCCTCATTGGCGAGGGGTGCCTTGTCGCCGCTGGCTCTTTGGTTAGAGAAGGATTTAAAGCTACCCCTCACTCGTTGGTCGCAGGATGGCCGGCCGAAGTAAAAGGGTCTTTATCTGATGGTCAGAAAGAATTAGTGGCTTCTATTCCTGCTCGCTATCTCCGATACAAAGAAGCCTACTTTAAGGATGGGTGGCCAGTCGCCCAAGCACCTGATCATCCTCAGCCGCAGGCAGGCTTTGCCGAAGGCCACCCCTACCCCTAAGGTCATTTGATCCACTCCATCGACTCATATTATGCTTAGAGACCTAATGAAACCCATGTTCTTCAGTCAACTGTATTCACATTTAGCGCATTATCTGCCATCGCAATATTCCTGATGATGTCGACGTCACGATACGCATTTATAAAACAATCTTCGGTCCGAGTCTGTCGATGATGAAGTCTATATGACCCATCGATTAATTCTAAGGATTCATATTGATCCGACGCTCGGATTGGGACACTTGGCTCGCGCGCTTGCTATTCATGAAGAGTGGAAAGCTCTCGGCGGACAGGTAACCTTGGCTGTTTCAGGAGACGAGCGCGCTCGCCAAGTAGGTCGCGGCATCAATATTCTTCAGACGAGTGGGCTCCCAAATCAGATCATCGATTTAGGCGAAGACAGCTTGGCTCCTCTCGGGAAAGGCATTCAGGGAGAGGTGGTTCTTTTTGATCAGTGGACATCCTCAAGGGAGCAAATTAAAGAGGCTGCTCCTCTCAAAATTGCCCTGATGGAAGATGATGGAGACGCCTATGAGGAATCCGATCTTCTCTTTCAACCTTATCTAGAAGGAATTGTGTGGCCTGATCATCCAATTCGAATGAAAGAAGGTGTGAAGTTAAAACCCCATGAAGATATTCGAGGCAAATGCCATGTGCTATGTGGGGCGTCTTATATTGTGGCTAGCCCCATCGTTCGAACCCTACGCCCTAAACGACAACCGGATCAACCCTTAAATGCCCAGAAGATATTAGTGACCTTTGGGGGAAGTGACGCATCGGGCCTAGCGCAAAAAGCTTTTAACATTCTCAAAAACCTCCAACAAGAAGGTCGCTGGAGGGGCAGTGCTGTGATCTTGGCACCCCGGGGCATTCAAGGTGATCTCTTCCCAGGCTGTACCGTACACGCGTCCGTCACTCAACTCAGCGAGAAGATTCCCCAATACGATGTTCTTTGGTGTGCAGGTGGGGTGACACTCATTGATGCGCTTTGCCTCGGAGTACCGGTTGTTGCTTGGGGGCAAAACGAAAGACAAGTTCAAGGTTTAACTGAGTTGGGACAACATGGGGCTTGTTTTGGTCTTGGTGAAGGTCCTTCTGCAGATTCTCGAACCGTTGAGGACGCTTTGGAGCATTGGTTGGGGCCGGAGGGACAAGAAAGTCGCCAAGAACAGGTGGTAGCCGGAATGAGCCTAATTGATGGGCTCGGAGCTACCCGAGTTGCCAAGGAATTGTGGAAATTGGCCGAAAAATAGGGGGTTCTTGGGTAATTCGAGGTTGACCCAAGGAGTTGCTCGCGATAATCTTATTTTTCTGCCCTTGTGGGACCTTGAAGGCTTGTTGGGGCACTTTCTTGACTGTTTTTGGAGCAATCCATGGGTACGTTTTTCCCTAGCGCGAAAGATATTAAACGCCAATGGTTTTTGGTGGACGCTTCTGGCGTTTCAGTGGGCCGAGTTAGTTCTGTGGTCGCTGAGCTCCTTGCAGGCAAACATAAACCTACGTGGACTCCCTTTTTGGATACGGGCGATCACGTTGTTGTAATCAACGCAGAAAAAGCCGTCTTCACAGGTAAAAAAGCAACTCAAAAAATCTACCGAACAACCACCACGCAACCGGGTTCAATGAAAGAAGTTAAGGCTGGAGTCTTAAGGGAAGCCCACCCCACTCGAGCCATCGAGAAAGCCGTTAAGGGAATGTTGCCTAAGGGTCCTTTAGGAAATGCGATGTTGAAGAAATTAATCGTCTACGCAGGCACAGATCATCAACAGAAAGCTCAGAACCCCATTGCTTTTAGTTTGAAGAAATAAAGGGAGTATTTACATGGCAACTCGACATCACTACGGGACCGGACGACGCAAGACTGCTATTGCACGTACCTTTTTGAAGCCCGGTAGTGGCCAAATTACAGTCAATGGTCGCGAACTAGAAGATTATTTTCCCAATGCTGTTTTGCGTATGATGGTTCAACAACCCTTTGTGCTCACTGAAAATGTCAATAAATGGGACATGATGATTACCGTTAAAGGCGGGGGGAGTGCCGCTCAGGCTGCTGCTATCCGTTTAGGTATTTCTCGTGCCCTGCTGCAATACAACGATCAGCTCCGTACCTTGCTCCGAGGAGCCATGTTGCTGACGCGCGATCCACGCATGAAAGAACGAAAAAAACCAGGACGCAAAGCCGCGCGTCGTCGTTTCCAATTCAGCAAACGTTAATCTTTGGTTCTTTGATACCCTCCCTAGACTTTTCTTGGGGGGTCTAACACCGGATCCCGTTTGGGATCGAATCGGGCACTCGTGCCTATCATCCCTAGTTCCCCTTTGCGGGACTCACTGAGGAGGCCTCCATGGCTGCTATACAAATGAAAGAACTACTCGAAGCGGGTGTTCATTTCGGACATCAAACGAAACGCTGGAATCCCAAGATGAAGAAATATATCTTTGGGGCCCGCAATAGCATCTACATTATCGATCTCCAAAAGACCTTGCGTCTTTGGAATGCCGCGGCGACCTACATTACTAAAGCAGCCAGCCAAGGAAAAACCTTTATGTTTGTAGCTACCAAGCCTCAAGCTCAGGAAGTCGTGGCGGAGCAAGCTGCAAGATGCGGCGCTTTTTATGTCAATAATCGATGGCTCGGCGGTATGTTAACGAATTTCTCGACTATTAAGAAAAGTTTGGAGAAATACCGTGAAACACAATCCTTGTTAGCAGATCCAGTTCGCTTAGCTGAACTTTCAAAAAAAGAAATTTCGGGTATTACTCGCCAAAAAGATAAATTAGAAGAGTCCTTCAAGGGCATACGAGATATGCGAGCCCTACCGGATATTCTGTTTGTAATCGATCCGAATCATGAAACGATTGCCGTGACGGAAGCTAAGAAGATCGGCATCCCCGTCGTTGCGATTGTCGATACTAATTGCGATCCCGATATGGTCGACATGGTCATTCCTGGCAATGATGACGCCATTCGCTCAATTGTGTTATTCGCGGAGCGTATTGCTGATTCCATCATAGAAGGTCGTGCCGCCTTGAAAGACAAAGGGCAAGTTACCGCTATGAAAAATATGATGACCGAAAAAATTCAAATGGATGAACCCTCTTCACAAGCCTAATTGATAGGAGTTATGTTCATGGCCTACACTGCCAATGATGTTAAAGAACTAAGAGAAAAGACGGGCCTAGGAATGATGGACTGCAAGAAGGCCCTGGAAGAAAACAATGGAAATATGGAACAAGCTATTGATTGGCTTCGTAAAAAAGGCTTAGCGGCCGCTTCTAAGAAATCTGATCGTATTGCCTCCGAGGGATTAGTTGATGCTTATATTCATCCGGGTGGTCGCGTTGGTGTCCTGGTTGAGATCAATTCAGAAACAGACTTTGTGGCACGCAATGAGTCTTTCCAAAGAATGGTGAAAGAAATAGCGATGCATATTGCCGCCGCCGACCCTGTACCTCTTTTTGTTTCTAAAAGCGAAGTGACTCAAGCGTTTATCGATAAAGAAATTGAGATCGCTCGGGCCCAGGCAGAAGCCACCGGCAAACCTCCTGCGATTGTTGAAAAGATTGTTGAAGGTAAGCTGAATTCTATTTACAAAGAAGTGTGTTTATTAGAGCAGCCTTTTATTATGAATCCTGATCTCACGATCGAACAATTTGTTTCCCAGAAAACAGCCGAAATTGGTGAAAAGCTAAGTATCAGACGTTTCACTAAGTTTGTTCTAGGCGAAGGACTGCAAAAACGAAATGAGAATTTTGTCGAGGAAGTGAATGCTCAAATCGCCAAGTAGGGCTTATTCTTGATAATTAAAAAATAGGCGGCTTAAAGTCGCCTATTTTTTTGTTGATTCATCTACACTAAAGGAGACTTATGAGATACCAACGTGTACTTCTGAAACTCTCGGGCGAAGCGCTGATGGGTGAACAGAATATGGGGATTGATCCCAGTGTGGTGGCCATGGTCGCTGATCAAATTAAAGATATTCAAAAGCATGGCGTGGAAGTGGGCCTCGTCATTGGTGGTGGCAATATTTTCCGAGGCGTCGCCGGAGCCACCAAGGGTATGGATCGCGTGACCGCTGATCAGATGGGTATGTTGGCCACCATGATTAACGCCCTAGCCCTCCAAGATGCCTTAGAGCAAAAACAAGTCCAGACCCGTGTTCTTTCTGGCATCGAAATGCCGCGTATTGCAGAAAGCTATATTCGCCGGCGAGCCATCCGCCACTTGGAGAAAGGCCGCGTGGTCATTTTTGGAAGTGGCACCGGTAACCCCTACTTCAGTACGGATATGGCGGCAGCACTCAGGGCCAATGAAATCTCAGCTCAGGTCGTACTCAAGGCTACTAATGTGGATGGTGTTTATAGCGCAGACCCGAAAAAAGATGCAAAAGCACAGCGATTTGAGAAAGTAACCTTCCAGGAAGTCCTCGAAAAGGGACTTAAGGTGATGGACGCTTCCGCAATTGCACTTTGCATGGATAACGAATTGCCCATACTGGTTTTCAATATGATGAAGCCAGGCAATTTAGTTTCTGCCGTCTTGGGTGAGTCGGTAGGAACATTGATCCACTAGTCTCTGATGTCTTTGCTCTTTGAACATATTCCTGACGCCACCTTTTTGGTTGACCAACACGATTTGGGGAGTTATCAACGCGACGAGTCTCATGTTCAAGGCTTATTACCTTGGGCCTGCATTCGCCCCCGCAGTCCGAAAGCCCTGAAAGCCTTGGTTAAATTTGCCCAACAGGAAGGTTGGGCACTCATACCTCGGGGATCAGGGACAGGAAAAGCCGGAGGTTGCCTGGCGGATCAAGAACGATCCGTGTTGGTCGATTTTGCCGAGTGGCCTCAGGAGCTGACGATTGATCCCATAGGAATGCAACTTACGGCCAGTTGTTCCGTCTCTCTGAAAAGAGTTAAGGAGGAAGCGGAGGCCCATCTTCTTTTTTATCCTCCCGATCCGAATAGTTGGATGCATTGTTCTTTTGGTGGAAGTTTGGCAACCAACGCAGGGGGTCCCAATGCCTGCAAGTATGGCATGACTCGAAATTGGATTGTGAGCATCGACTGTCTCATGAGTGATGGTGATATTCATACGTTTGGTATTCATGGAACGAAAGATAATGCTGGGCTCAATTTAACCCAACTATTAATAGGATCCGAAGGAACGCTTGGGTTCATTACAAAGGCAACAGCGCGACTTTTGCCAAAACCCAAGGAGTTCTTAACGCTCTTAATCTCCTTCGACAATATGAAAGACCTCATTCGACTGCCCGGAAATCTTTCTCGATCTGGATACAAGCCATCTGCTATTGAGTTCTTCGATCCTTTTGTCCTTCAAGAGTTAAGGAATGGGGGTCCGCCAGAAGCTCGCAAAATTCAGGGGCGTGCCTTCGCCATTGTAGAGTTTGATCATGAGGGATGCACATCCGATCTCTTTCTGGCCTCTTGTGAATCTTTATTTAGTACTGCAACACACTTTCAAGTAGCTTCAGATCACCGACAACGAGAGGATCTCTGGGCTCTCCGGCGTCTCACCTCTACTTTTTTAAAAGAAAGATACCCTTCCAAAATAAGTGAGGATATTACGATACCGCTAACTCGGCTAGAGTCGTTTTTTGATCAACTTGAACGACTTAATCTAGATTGTGTTACTTATGGTCATTTAGCCGATGGGAATCTTCATGTGAATTTCTTAAATCGAGAACATAAAGCGGTTGATGATTTTGAAGATCATATATTCAATCTTTTCAAATTAACCAAACAGCATGGAGGCTCTCTTTCTGGAGAACATGGGATTGGACTAGCTAAGAAAAAAGCTTTTTCTGAGCTTACGGATCCTTATACGCTAAGGGCAATGATGCAAATCAAACAATCTCTAGATCCGTTTAATATATTCAATCCCTCTAAGATTTTCTAAAGAACGGCAGTTCTTCGACTTCTCTTAGGTTAATGGCTGTAGGTCACTAACTGGCAAGAGGGCTTTGGGCACTTCTTGTGTTCAATATGGTAAACAAATTCATCCCTGAACTTACCCAAAATCGAATCCATAGGACCACACGCGGCATCCCCTAGGGCACAAAGAGTCTTTCCGGCAATACGGGGAGTCATACTCTTAAGGACCTCTAAATCTTCGAGTCGGCCTTCACCATTTTCGATACGCGTAAGGATCATTTCCATCCAATTACACCCTTCTCGGCAAGGAGTGCATTGGCCACAGCTTTCATGGGCATAAAATCTGATCAAACGAAGACATACCTGGACCATACAGGTGTCCTCATCGATGACAATAATTCCTCCCGAACCTGCCATTGATCCACGATCACGAACGGTATCAAAATCCAAAGGGCAATCGAAGTCACTTTCTGTAAAGACTGCGGAGCTTGCACCGCCAGGAATAATTGCCTTTATTTTTTTTCCGTTAGGGGTGCCGCCAGCAAGATCCTGTACAAGGGTCATGAGCGGAATGCCAAGGGGTAACTCGTAGAGGCCGGGGCGCTGAACATGTCCACTAACGCAGAAAATACGGGTCCCTGTATTTTTGGGAGTTCCAATTTTTGCATATTCAGATCCTCCCATGCGTAGAATCGGAGCGGCAGCGGCTAGAGTTTCGACGTTATTAATAGTGGTAGGTTGTCCAAAGGCACCTTTAGATGCAGGAAAAGGGGGTTTGATTCTCGGTTCGCCGCGTCGGCCTTCTAGCGAGTTCAAAAGCGCTGTTTCCTCTCCGCAGATATAGGAGCCTGCTCCACGATAAACCAACAAATCAAAACTAAAACCAGAGCCCAAAATGTTTTGCCCTAGCAGATTCTCTTTTTTAGCTTCTTCAATCGCTGCTTCTAGTTTTTCGATCAGCCAAAGAAATTCTCCACGAACATAAATAAACCCCATCTGACACTGCATGGCAAATCCTGCGATGATCATCCCCTCAATTAATTGATGGGGGTTATATTCCATAATCGATCGATCTTTAAAGGTTCCGGGCTCACCTTCATCTGCGTTACAAACTAAATAGCGAGTAAATTTTTTCTCGGCCGTGTCTTTAGGCATGAAAGACCATTTGAGTCCTGCGGGAAAACCGGCGCCTCCGCGACCCCTAATGCCAGATGCCTTCATCTCGTCAATCACTTGGGAAGGTTCCATGCTTAAGGCACGCTTCAAGCCGATATAGCCTTCGTGTTCTTTTTGATAAGTTGTCAGTCTCCAGTTATCTAGATTTCCAGCACCCCTCAGCATGAGATTAGGGAACGCTGGTGTTCCAAATCCTTCAAATGAATACTTCTGTGGATCTTTTTTTTGCCGGAAGGTAGTCATCACTTTGCCCATCCCCGATATTGGCCCGATCGACACGCATTAAGAATTCGATCGAGTTCGGCTTCGTTAACAAATTCATCATAGATATCGTGATTAACCTGAAGACAGGGTCCTGATCCACAAGAAGCTAAGCATTCGACTTCTTCGATACTCCACAAACCATCAGGGCTTACCTCTCTTAGATTAGAGAGACCAGTTTTCTTTTTCACGAGATCTAAAAGTGCGACCGCTCCATTGAGCGCACAGGAAATGTTGGTACAAACCTGAATATGGAAGGCTCCCACTGGATGCTTTTGATACATTGAATAAAAACTTGCGACCCCATAAACATGACCCTCTGGAATGCCCAGGGCGCTGGCTACAGCCTTCATTGCTTCAAGGCTTACAAATCCAAATTCCCTTTGGGCAATATGTAGTGCTGGTAATGTTGCGGCTAATCTATCGGGAAATTTATCAACGAGTAGGTGAATTTCTTTAACCGCCTCTGAGCTTAGACTCAACACCTGGCTTACCGGTAATCTTTCTCCGGGCGCTAGGGGTAAGGCAGAGTTGGGCGAACTAGGAGAGGAATTCATAGTCCTTTATAGTCTAACGGCTTAGCTCCTCAGAGTTAAGTCGCTAACTATGATGTCAAAGTTATTTATTGGAAGAGGCTTTTGTGCCTTAATCACACGGTATGGTGATCAACGATCAAGTTCGCCGGCAATGACATTCATAGAGCCGAGCTCTGCTACAGCATCGGCGATGAGACGGCCTCGTACCTTCGTTGCAAAACTAGAAAAAATAGGAAGACAGGGCGGCCGAACTCTAATGCGATAGGGGTTTTTACCTCCATCCGAAACAATATAAAACCCTAATTCTCCATTCGCCGCTTCAGTCGATGAATATACCTCCCCTACGGGCATTTCCATTCCATGCATTATCAACTTGAAATGGTGAATGAGGCTTTCCATACGCGTGTAAACTTTTTCCTTAGGTGGTAGAGCAATCTTGTAATCATCAATAATAATGGGTCCCGACTCTAGGGACCGGATTACTTGGCGAATAATTCGAAGAGACTGTCGCATCTCTTCAACTCGGACTAAGTATCGGTCGAAGACATCACCAGATGTGCCGACAGGGATATCGAATTCGTATTGGTCATATCCCATATAAGGCTGTTTGACTCTTAAGTCTTGCGCAAGCCCACATGCACGAAGACAAGGTCCAGAATATCCCCAATTAATGGCCTCTTCCACCGAAAGCGCACCTACCCCTTTGGTACGATCATGCCAAATGGGATTTTTGGTCAGAAGTTTTTCGAGTTCATCAATGGCTTTAGGGGCATCTTTCAGGAACTGTTCGCAAAGCGGAATAAATTCGGGAGGCAAGTCGCGAAAAAGTCCGCCGACACGAGTAAAACTGGTATGGAGGCGTTGGCCTGACGCCATCTCAAAAAGATCGTAGACTGTTTCTCGTTGTCGGAAAAGATAGAGGAAAGCAGTGAACGCTCCGATGTCTACCGCATTAATTCCCAAGCAAATAATATGATCGGCGATACGGGCAAGTTCGCTGACCAGGACTCTGATTTGTTCAGCGCGTCTTGGAATGGAGATGCCAAGCATCTTTTCGACGGCCATAGTATAGCCAACGTTATTCATCATACTGCTGGTGTAATTGAGTCGATCCGTGAGAGGGATAAATTGTTGATAACTAAGGTTTTCACCCAATTTCTCTACACCTCGGTGGAGATAGCCAATTTCTGGAGTTGCCTGAGTAATAATTTCGCCTTGAAGTTCTAAGACAATTCTCAGCGTACCGTGGGTCACGGGATGTGACGGCCCCATGTTAACGATCATGCGATCGCCATCAAGCTGTGTCTTCGAAATAGCTATGGAGTCCATTGTGTTTCGATCCTAGTGCGTAAAAGGAGAGGTGCTATCAGACATGCAAAATGGATCGCCCCCATCGAGTGGGAAATCCTTACGGAGAGGGTGTCCTGGGAAATCACTCCAGGTCAGAAGTCGGGTTAGATTAGGGTGTCCCAAAAAAGAAATACCAAACATATCGTAGACTTCTCGTTCGAACCAATCAGCAGTTTTGAATCGGATAGCCAAACTAGGTAAAGATTCATTTTCCTGCAGGCGAACCTTGATGCGAAGGCGTTCTTGTGAATCGAGATTGAGCCAATGGTAAACAACTTCAAATCGAGCCGAGTGTTCAGTTTTATCTAGCCAATCAACCGCCGTAATATCGACTAAGAAATGAAATCCCTCGGAGGTCAATAAATCGACAAGGATCATCAAAGAATCAGGTGCGATGACGGCTGTCTGATCGCCTCTAAATCGATAAGAGTCCAGTATGGAAGAAGGCTGTTTTTCAAGGAGGGAATCTAAAATGGACACGCGCAAGTCTCTTAAAAAATAGTGGCAACTTTATCGTGCGCCGCTTGGCGCAACATATTTTGAATGGTTTGCTGGCCGGTCAAACCTTCCTCGGTCTGGATTTTTTCTTGCCGGTCGAGACTTTCATAAAACCGACGAACATGGTCTTTTCGCATACTCAAAGATTCTTTCTCAATTTTTTCTTGAAGCTTCATGACGCCGTAAATCATGCTCTCTGGACGCGGAGGACATCCAGGGACATAGACATCTACAGGAATGACTCGATCGATTCCCTGAAGCGTAGCGTAGGTTCGATACATACCCCCCGAACTTGCACATACACCTACGCTAATCACCCACTTGGGCTCAGCCATTTGCGCATAGATCGTACGAAGGATGGGAGCCATCTTGTTGGTCACGGTACCCAAGACCAACATCATGTCACTTTGGCGGGGGCTAAATCGCATCGCTTCAGCTCCAAAGCGACTCATATCGTATTTACTAGCCATGACACTCATAAATTCAATGGCACAACAGGCGGTACCGAAGGGCATGGGCCATAGACTATTTTTTCTTGCCCAATTTACCACAGAATCTAAGCGCGTGGTTACCACCGCATCATTGAGGCTTAATTCACTCATCTTATTTTTCCCAATCCAAGGCGCCTTTCCCTAAGGCATACACATAGCCCAAGAGAAGAGTAGCGAGAAAAACCATCATGATGCCGAAAGTCTCTGGTGCATTCTTGAAATTCGCGGCCCAAGGGAATAAAAAGGCAGTTTCAACATCAAACAAAATAAAAAGCATGGCTACAAGATAAAACTGAACGCTATAACGATGACGTGCGCCTTTCTGTTGAGGCGGCACTCCGCATTCATAGGGCTCAAGCTTAGAACTTTGGGGATTATTAGGTTTGAATTTAGGAAGAATAACTCCTGATAAAATGAGGACAGCTGTAGCAATCGCGATAGCCGCAAGGGCTAAAATAAGGAGAGGGAGAAAAGGCGTAGCAGCGTTCATAAATGATTGGTATCCTGATTGCTATTGGACTTAATTCTAACGCCTTTGAGAAGTCAATTCCGCAAAGACTTAGTCTCAGAACTCCTGGTCCTCAGTTTTTCGAATAATTAAAAGTAGACTTATGTTTGGGGGGAAGTTTTGTTTGGCCGAGGATCATTAAGTGTGGGCTTGGTTTTATCGATTAGTTGTCTACAGGGCCAAGACTTGGTACTCACGGGACGAGTGCTTCATCGGGGAATCGAAAAGCCCCACCTTTTAACCATCAAATTACTTGATGAGGCCCAGTCCATCCAATCGATTAGCTTAGGTCAAAGTGGGGGCTACCGTTTTCAAAACCTATACGCCGGTAACTATGAATTACAGGTCACAAAGACCGATGAAATTATATTCAAAAGATCAATTCGCTTAGACCGACCAATTACTAACTTGGACCTAAGCCTGAACGATGTTCCATCAGCTGAAATTGAAATCACAGATTCTTTATATATTGCAACAGATATTGCTTTAGGAAAATTAAGGGGTTCCATAAAAGAACTTCCGCAAACTGTCATAGTCATTCCTTCATCTATTATCGAAGAAACGGGTTCGAGACGCCTAGAGCAAGCACTCATTAATGTTAGCGGTATCGTTCCTAGCTCATCATCGAATGGTGGATATTTTGATCACCAATTAATTCGGGGCTTAAATGCTACGTACACTAGAGAAGGCCTTAGTGATGGACCCACTTTTATGGGATATACCAGATCCCTAGCTGATGTTGAACAGATTGAAATTTTTAAGGGGCCTGGAAGTGCGCTGTTTGGAAGTGCTGGTGGTGGAGGTACCATTAACCTCACTATGAAAAAGCCAAAAAAAAATTTGGCGACAATTGGTGATTTTTCCCTAGGTAGCTTTGGATCACTTAGGGGTATCGTTGATACAACTGGGCCCATAAATGAACACTGGTCATATCGCGTTATTGGCAATATCGGTAAATCGGATGGATTTAGACAATTATCGTCTACCACCAATGAATGGACCGCTTCTGTTCTTTGGCAGCCAACTGATTTACAGTCGCTCTTATTAACGATCGAGAATCGATATTTAATGATTGTTCCAGATGCAACTGGAATCCCTTTTCGTGTGAGCTCATATAGAGATTCCTCTGGTAGTTATCCCTTTCATGATCCAACACTATTAGGTGTAGCTAAAGAAACTAGATTTGTCTCTCCCATGGCGTCAAGCGTCACTGATCTTTCTAGAATTTCTCTTAATTACACCCATCATCTGAGTAGAAACACCAGGTGGGAAACAAATTTAGCTTATGGACTTCGGTCGCTAGATCTATATCGAAACTGGAGTATCCCTGATTTTAAGAGCACCACAGGTGCACCTATTCTGTTTAATCGGTATTTACGAAGACAGCACGATCGATTCACCGATCAAAGCCTGCAAACGTTCCTCGCTTGGCAAGGAAACCTAGGTGGATACGATCATAAAATACAATGGGGGGTTGATGTATTTAAATCGGATATATCGACAAATCGACGACATGCTAAATTTGCGCCTATTCCTGATGCTTATAACCCGGTGCTCCCTGAGGTTGGAGCAGATCTCACCAATGCGTGGGCATGGATATTTGATCGAACGATCATGGTCCGACAGTCGGGTCTTTATCTGATCGATCAGTGGACCATCAATAATTTCTTAAAACTGAGATCGACTTTTCGCCAAGATCGTTATCAGATGATCGACGATGGTTCATATAACAATTTGGGTAATAATTCTTTCGCGGAAGTACTCAATTCCGGAGGACAGTTTTACACTCCGATACTAGGCCTTAACAATTTCAATACCGCTCTAGCTAAAGAGAATCCATTGATCACGGATACTAATTTCAATAACGGCCAGATCGGTTTAATTTTTGACCCTATACAGAATATGAGCTTCTTTGTAGGTACATCTTGGGGAAGGTTGGCGAACTTCACGACTAAAGATCTTCGAACAGCTACACTACCCGAGAGTAATCGGCAACTCGAACTGGGTAATCGATCCCAGTGGTTGGATAATAAAGTGCACCTTACACTTTCGATCTTCAGAACAATTCGATTCAATGTTGATAACCTTACTCTTGTCTCAGGAGAATTGGTCGTCACGCAAACACCAGAACAGCGTGTCGATGGCTTGGATTTAGACTTCAGGGCACAACCCCTAGCTGGATGGTTTATCCTTGGGGCTTGGTCTTGGATGAATCCTATTTATAGCGAACCATCCCCTGAAGATTCGTGGCTAAAAGGACAACAACTTTCAGGGACTCCTAAACGAACTGGTCGACTGTGGTCTAGCTACGAGATCCAAGAGGGAGCCTGGCGTGGATGGGGATTTGGGTTGGGTCTTCGCCATAGAGATAAGATCACAACAATCTTTAGAGACGGGCCGCCCAATAGTCTAGGAATTATTCCTGGATATACCGTTTGGGATGCAGGTATTTTCTATCGAGCAAATCTATGGGATCTTCGGTTGAATCTCAAGAATTTATCTGACCAAACTTATTGGTCCTATGGCATGATCAATGCTGCGGTACCCGGAGAAGGCCGCAATATGACTATCGATTTTCGTTATCGCTTCTAACATCAAAAAGAACACTCATGGCTTTTTCCACTTTTGAACCCTCACGATCCAAGACGAGCCTCTTCATAGGTTTGACGGCAGTATTCTTGGTTTTTATCTCATTCATCATAGGCGTCCAATTTGGTAAAAAAACAAGCACCCCGATGAACTCGAATCTCGGGAACCATATTGTCAATCACGATAACCCCTTGGGTAATCAACTCAATGACGCGTACCAAGATATTCCTGGTGTAGTCAGTCCGAATATGACTCCGGTGACTCCAGCGCCTAGTCCACCAGAGCCTTTGTATATGATCGTCATTGGTCCTCTAGGCGGTCAGAATGAAAAGAATTCCAATCTGCTGATTAGAAAAATCAATCAAGATGCTAATTTGACGGCTATTACAACAAAATATAGAGGTAATAATTTTTGGGTACGCCTCGTACCCTCCTACAGTGAGTCTGAAGGGAACCTGCTCATCCAACAACTGAAGAAAAAGGGCTTTAGCGCAAGTCTCCAATCTGAAAAGAGATAGAATTAAAGATAGCCCTTTTATTTTTTGGGAGTGGTGATGACGCAACCGAAACTGAGGGAGAAATTCCCGGTACTCAACCGCTCAACCTATCTGGTTTCTCATTCCATGGGGGCTGCCCCTTTGGACAGTCGAGAAAAGATCTTAGAGTATTGGAACTCATGGAATGATTTGGGGATCGAAGCTTGGGATCGCTGGATGCCTTTTGTAGATGAGTGTCGAAGCGTATTGGGCCAAATCATTGGGGCTTCCGGGAGATCGATAGCCTTTCATCAAAATGTCAGCACGCTCATTCATTCTGTGTTGGGAACATTCGACTGGACGAGCTCTCGTAATGAGGTTTTAATCTCTGAACTCACGTTCCCAACCCTCAAATATTGCCTTGAGGCGCTCAAGGGAACGGGTATACATTTCATTCGCGTCCCTAGTCGCGATGGAATTGGGCATGATCCATCAGATTTTACCTCTCTCATAACTGCCCGAACTGCACTGGTTTTGCTAGACCACGGTATTTATCGATCGTCCGCGCTGATTGATATCCCCCCTATTGTCAAAGTAGCTCACCAACATGGGGCGCGTGTTCTTGCCGACACCTACCAAACTGCGGGAATGTACCCCTTATCCGTTACGGATTGGGGAGTCGATTTTGCAGTGGGCGGGTCCCATAAGTGGCTGTGCGGAGGACCTGGGGCTAGTTATTTATATGTTCGACCAGATTTGTTGGGCACACTAAGACCTCAATTATATGGATGGATGGCACAACAAGAAATTTTTGAATTTACTCCTGATGTTCAGCCTGCTGATGATGCTCGAGCCTTCATGACGGGAACTTTTGGTATCCCATCTCTCTATGCGGCCAAGGCGGGATGGGAAACCATTCTTGCAATAGGTGTTCCATCCATTCGACAGCATGTTCTACATATCAGCCACCAGATTATTCGTTTGGCTCAAGAGCGAGGTCTCAAAATTAACTCACCGCTTGATGACGACTCCCGAGGAGGTCAGGTGTGTATCGGGATCGATAAGGCCCACGAGGTGGAACGTCTCCTAAGTAAGGAAAAGATTCTCTTGGATTCGAGACCCTATTGTGGACTGAGGATTTCCGGACATTTTTATACAGAAGAGCGGGAGGTTCTAGCCTGCTTTGATGCTCTTGACTCCATAATCAAGAGATAATTGGATAGGCATCATGATGGACTTCAACCAACCCTATACTCCGGATAGTTTCTTTCTCATCTCGGGACCTTGTGTCATCGAGAGTCGAGAGCATGCCCTGATGATGGCAACCGAATTGAAGAAAATTGCTGAAGTTCGTAAAATACCTTTTATTTTTAAAAGTAGTTTTGACAAAGCGAATCGAACCTCGATGACCAGCGCTCGTGGACCGGGCATGGAGGAGGGCCTTAAAATATTAAACGAGATACGGGAGACCTTGAAGATCCCTGTCCTGACGGATGTTCATGAGTCTACTCAATGTTTAGAAGTCGCCCAGTACGTAGACGTTTTACAGATACCAGCTTTCTTGTGCAGACAAACAGACCTCTTGCTTGCCGCAGGAAAAACGGGAAAAGTCGTGAATATTAAAAAGGGACAATTTTTAGCTCCGTGGGATCTTCAACATGCTGTTGACAAGGTTCGATCTGCTGGTTCTTCTCCGATCTGGGTCACAGAACGTGGGACGACCTTTGGTTACGGCAATTTAGTGGTAGATTTTCAATCATTCCCTCATCTGAAGCAAACAGGGTGCCCCGTCATCTTTGATGCAACCCATAGCGTTCAGAAACCTGGGGCACTTGGTACTCGAACCGGAGGGGCACGGGACATGATTCCTACCTTGGCTCGAGCAGCAGCGACCTCGGTGGATGGATTTTTCTTCGAGGTACATCACGATCCTGATCATGCCCATAGCGATGGACCTAATGCGATGCATCTGACCAAATTTCCAGAACTCTTAGATCAGTTATTGCTGATTTGGAGAACTGCGCGGTCTACCAATCAGTAACTATTTAAGACCCGCCGCATAAGTCAGATTCAAAAGTGCCATCATGCGGGTTACTTTGCCAATACTGTTATGGCTGGTGTCGGTATGAGCAATGCCACGCGCCTTGAGTTCTTGAAAATTGAAGTTACCCTGCCCTGACAAGTCAAAACAGAGAGCATGATCCTGAATGAGCGAGGTAGCAATTTGATAACCGGGCGCAGGAACAGCCGAAACGATCACATCGGCCATTGCAACGAATCTTTCTAAGTGACTGACCGAAGTATTTTGGTGGCAGAGAATGGGGGTAGCTTTCAAGTTAGCCATCATGGCCGTGAGGGGTCTTCCAATACGAAGGGAATCATTAATCACCAAAACCGTCTTACCCGCCAACCATTGATCTCCGAACCCTCGTTTAAGAGTTTTCACAACGGCACGAGCGGTACACGGAGTCATGCACCGATGGTCTGACCCGTCCATGCGTTTTCGGAATTTATTCAGATATCCGATGTTAGTCGAATGTAAACCCTCGATATCTTTTTCGGGATCTAAGAGATCCATGATTTCATCGTCTTTGAGACCCGGATACTTGAGAGGGTAAAAAACAAAGATGCCTTGATATTTGGGATCTTGGTTGAGGCGAGAGACGGTTTTAACGAGTTCTAGGCCGCTTTCAACCTCAATATCTTGGACTCGTATGCCTAGATCCAGACAGTCCTTCATCAAAAAGCGGTGATAAGTAATGCACCCCTCTTCGCTGCAGCCTAAAATGACCGCCAAGCCGGGAGACTGGCCTAATTGTTCAATGTTTTTCTCGATAACTCCCCGATAATGTTCGGAGGTTTCTTGGCAATTCAGACTCAAAGTCAGATTAGGCAATGCATTATCCTTCTTTATCTATTCTAATCGGTTATGTGCCAATAATCTAACCTAGACTTATGGCCCGCACCGCAGAAGACCTAAGAAAAATTCAGACACAACTGAATAAACTCTATCCTGAAGCAATTTGCATGTTGGAACATCGCAATGCTTATGAGTTAACCGTGGCCACTATATTAAGTGCGCAGTGTACAGATGCTCGAGTCAACATCACTACGCCACCATTATTTAAGAAATACCCGACTCCAAATGCCTTAGCGTCCGCCAGCACGAAAGACGTTGAAAAACTGATTAAAGCTACTGGGTTTTATAAAAATAAATCGAAGTTTCTCATCGCCATGGCACAACGAGTAGTGCGTTATCACCAGGGGAAAATTCCTGGTCTGGTCCAAGATCTGATTCAACTACCAGGAGTTGGGAAAAAGACGGCCAATGTCGTCCTCAGTAATGCCTTTGGAATACCCGCCATGGCGGTTGATACCCATGTTGGAAGGTTGGCTCGCCGACTTGGCTTAAGTTTTTCGAAGAATCCTGACCGCATCGAAAAAGATCTATGCAGTTTGTTTAGCAAAAAGACATGGACGCTCCTGCACCATCAACTCATTACCCATGGTCGAACAACGTGCAAAGCCCAAAGCCCCCTATGTAATGCCTGTTCGCTACAGCCTCTGTGCCCGACAGGACTCCGTGAGAAAAAAGATCCCCATACGGGACGCTGGGTGAAGACGCCCGAGCGAGTTGTAAGCCTTGTGCCCTCCGTCACCGAGCTCTTATGTCAATGGGGGCTAGCCTCATCCCTGGTCGGGAGAACCAATTACTGCATCCATCCAGCTAAAGCATTAGACGAGATACCTAAAGTCGGAGGAACCAAGAACCCAAGACTCAAGGATATTTTGGCCGTGAAACCCACCTTGGTCATTCTCGAGCGGACTGAGAATACTCTAAAAATAGCCCAAGAATTGGAAGCGGCGAGGATCCCGATTCTCGTTCTCGATGTGACAGATTGGAAGAGTTGGATCAAAGCATACCAACTCATAGGCCAACGGCTTCATCGAGAATCTAAGTCCAAGCAGTCTATTGTAGAACTCAAAAGATCGATTCGTGGCCGAGGGGCCAAGCCTCTCAAAGTTCTCATACTCGTTTGGAAATCACCCTGGATCCTTGCCGGCTCCCAGTCGTACTGCGGAGGGTTGGTGCAAGCCTTGGGGGGCCGCATTCTTGGTAATACCAACAAGTCCAAGAGCTACCCGCAGCGAGCTCCCAAAGACCTGGAAAGACTTAATCCCGATCTGATACTCCTGCCTACCGAACCCTATCCTTTTAATGAAAGAGAGCGGCAAGAACTTGAGAAATCATTCCCTAAAAGCAAGGTAGCCATTATCAATGGGGAACTTTTGACGTGGTATTTGAGTCGAACCTCTATGGCACTCCGATATTTAAAGCGAAACTACTTTACCTGATTTAGATTTATGAATTGAAGCATCTCTTGGGGTCCCCGATAGCCCAAGGCACGCTTCATCTCTCGTCCTTCAGTATCTAAAACCAAGATCGTTGGGTATCCGATAATTTGATAGCGCTTGGCGAGATCCGGTCGAATTTTATCCATATCGATACGAATAGCAATGTAGTTTTTTTGGATGTAATTACGAATTGATTCATCAGGCCAGGTATTTTGATCTAGTTCAAAACAAGCAGCGCACCAATCCGAATATACATCTACCAAAATCGGACGATCTTGTTTTTGGGCCTCCTCGATGGCAGCCTCTAAATCTTGATTCATCCATTCTTTTTTAAAACTTTGATCTAAACCTAAGATGCGAGCGGTAGTACCTCGGAAAATCGTGATCTTGAAGTGAATTTCAGTCAGACGAAGAGCAAAATAAATCACGAATAAGGTCGTGACAGCCAAAATACTCTTATGGAGTATCTTCAAGCGCGGAGAGTCAATCTTGATTTTTAGATAAATGGGAATGGCTATAACGGCTAAGGCAAAGCACATCCCTAACAACCAAGCCACTGGAAGGATAGTGCGAAGGGTCCATAAGGCAAAAGAGAGAACCATTAATCCCATGGTTTTTTTCAGAAATTCAAGCCAGGCGCCACTCTTGGGAAGTTGCGCGCCTAAAATACCGACCATCATGAACGGTACCCCCATACCGAGGGCAAAGATAAACAACTCGAGGGCTCCCAAGAAAAGGGTCTTACCTTGGGAGATGGTAATTAAGATGGTTCCCAAAATCGGTCCGATACAAGGTGCGGATAAAGGTCCTAGGACCACACCCGTTAGAAACGGTCCCCAGATCCCGGAACGACTAGACCATGATTGGAGTCGATTTTGGACCGAACTCGATAGGCTAAATTCAAAAGCGCCTAAGAGGGAAATACCGAAGATAAAAAATAAAGTACTAATGGCGACAATGAAGCTCACCGAACTTAAGATAGATCCGAATATGCTTCCCGAAAGCGCAGCAATGATGCCTAGCATAGAGTAAGTTAAGGCCATGCCCATCACGAGCGCAAAAGTTAAAACAGCGGCTCTTTTCTTGGAAATATCGCGTATCCCAATAACTGCCATTGTGATCGGAATCATGGGGTAGACGCAGGGCGTAAAGGAGGCCAAGAGACCTGCAAAGAAAATGCTGATGAAGGACCACCAAGGAAATGAAGGATCTGCAGACGACGGAGAAACCATCGGGCGGACTATAATTTTTTGCTGGGTGGGTGGATAACAAATTCCCCCTGGCCCTTCAGTGCAGGGCTGATAGGTTACGGTCAATTCGAGCTCAGGCTCTACGGTATTAAAAAAGATGGGCCAAATTAATTCCTGACGATAAATATCGTCGCCTAACTCATCTTGCCCAGAAGCCCTAGGAAGTGCGCCCATTCTGATGGCCTGGGGTGACGATAACGCTTCAACTTTAAGAAAGGTCGTTTTGAGGTGGACCTTGGGCGGAATCTGGATGACTAAACGATCCCCATTCTGTTCAATCCGTATCGATTCTATGGGGCGGAACTCAACTTGAGCCTGTCCCCACAAATTAGAGACCAACAGAAAAAAAGCTGCAAAGGAATTTTTCATCTCTCTATAAGTATAGATTAAATAATCTCTATATTTATACCGGTGACTTACAATAGGGTTATGTCTATTACTATCTCCATTGGTCATCCTTTTGTTTCAGATCATTTTCATGATCTACCCGGCTTCACGGAAGCGCGGCATGGTCATAATTGGCACATTGAAGCGTCTTTTGAAATACAAAAACTAGAAGATCGTAGCGTTGTCCATGACGATGTTCATACGTGGATTCAATCCGTTGACTACACCCTCCTCAATGATGCAACCGAGTTCCAAGGACGTAATCCTACAGCCGAACTCTTATCCCAATGGGCTTGTGAATATTTAGTGAGCCGCGGACATCGTGTGACCGAAATACGTATCCAAGAAAAGGCAAATTATTGGGCGCGGTGTCGGCCCTAATTGGGTTTAAGCTTACGGCTAAATCCCCGAGGAAACAGGTGAACTTGCCCTACTTCGGGGTTAAACTTGATGTACTTTAGGAGTCCTCCTTGGCTACACCCGGAAAGAAGCATTTAGGGTCGCTCGCGTGGCCTTGGATTACGCGTCTTTCAGGATTAGCTTTTGTCCTGATTCTTGTTTTCTCCTTGGCAAGTTTTAATCCTAACGATCCTAGTTTTTTTAATACCTCCAATGGAATCGAAGTTATTCATAATTTATGTGGAAAATTAGGAAGCTACCTGGCGAGCCTTTTTTATACGGGATTTGGATTGATGGCTTGGCTAATTCCGGGCTGGGTCCTATGGGAAATTTGGCCCGACTCCAGTGAGGCTCCTCGGTGGGCTAAGCGTTTAGCCTGGCTGGGACTCATCGCTTCACTCTCAGCGATGTGGTCTTTTGCTCCCCAAATATTTTCATTTAGAATGGGGGGTTTTTTAGGTGCCCTTGTTCAACCCTGGCTCCAAAGTTGGTTTGGGACAACAGGACTTTATGTTCTCTGCTTGGCTCTTTTTGCCATCAGTTTATTGATTGTTTCACCTGCTCTAGCGACTTGGCTGGGGACCCGACTTGCCACTTGGGCAGAAAAATATTGGTGGCCCAAATTACAAACCCTTCCCTTACAGGGTCTTCGTAATCTTTGGGCTCAATTAATTTCTTTTTTTAATTTTGTTCGTCGCAAACGTGAAGAAGCAACGGCTCGCAAGAATACTCAATCCCGAATTAGCTTTGATGAACAACGAGAGGCCCTTGAGCGTGCACAGAAAGCGCATGAAGAGAGTCGAAAATCTACCCCACCTTCATCTCCTAGGGATATTCTTCCAGAAATACATTCAATTAATTTAGATGCGCCTGCCCCAAGTGCGTCGACCGAGTTTAAGAGTGATCTTCTCCAGGGAGCAACCGGTCCCCAAGAAGAACCTTATTTAGAAGAGGCTCAAACGGGAATTGACGGCCAGGGCCGCCCCGTCGTTCAGCCTCCACTCCCCATTCCTCCCCTACCTGAGCCTCCTAAAATCAAGAAAGAATCTAAAAAAACTATTAATCGAAGTTTGCCACCCAAAGATCTCTTCGATCAACCCTTGAAGCCCGAAAAAATAGATTTATCTGTCATCAAGAATACACAGGAAGCCATTCTTCAAAAACTTCTGGAGTTCAAAATTTCAGGTCAGGTGATTGGTAATCGACCCGGTCCTATTGTGACTGTCTATGAGTTTCAGCCTGACCCCGGGATTCCGCTCTCGAAAATCTTAAACATGGAAGAAGATCTTGCCATGGCCCTTCAGGCCGAAGCGATTCGTATGGATCGCATCTCGGGAAAGAATGCAGTGGGCATTGAAGTACCAAATCCGAGGCGTGATCTTATTGTGTTTAGAGAAATTATTGAATCTGACGCTTTTCAACAATCCAAGAGTTTGCTCACTATGGCGTTGGGAAAAGATATTTCTGGGTCTCCGTTGGTTATGGATCTTGCCCGCATGCCTCACTTGTTGATTGGTGGTTCAACAGGGAGTGGTAAAAGCGTTGCGGTGAATGCCATGATTTGCTCAATTTTACTTCGCGCGACCTCTGACCAAGTTAAGCTGATTTTAATTGACCCCAAAATGGTAGAAATGGGTATCTACGAGGATATTCCGCATCTCTGGTCCCCGGTCGTCACGGATATGAAAGAAGCGGGTCGAGTCCTCCGCTGGGTCGTCGCTCAGATGGAAGAGCGTTATAAGCGTTTGGCTTTATTGAGCGTCCGAAATCTAGAACAATATAACGAAAAAATAGAAAAGCATGGGGGAACCTTCACTCTTCCCGATCCTACCCCTAATCCCAAGTGGGCGGATCGCCCTGCAACCCTAGAACCGCTACCTTATGTGGTAGTTGTCATTGACGAATTGGCTGACCTCATTATGGTTGCTCGGACTGAAGTAGAAGACAGTATCGCGCGTATTGCACAAAAAGCTCGTGCTGTGGGCATTCATCTCATTCTTGCCACACAGCGTCCCTCTGTGGATATCTTGACCGGTGTCATTAAGGCCAATCTTCCGAGTCGATTAAGTTATCGAGTGAGTACCAAGATTGATTCACGCACTATTTTGGATTGCTCTGGAGCGGAAAACCTTCTTGGCCAAGGTGATGGTCTTTTCTTGGCTCCAGGTGCGGCACGACCTAGTCGCATACATGCACCATTTTTGACGGAAACAGAGACCTTGAGGCTGGTCGACTGGCTCAAAGACCGTGGTCGACCTGACTACAATGAACAACTCATCAAGGTCATCGAGACCGATGAATCTGAAGAGGCTATGGGCATCGGACCCGATTCTGGAAGTGGGGGAGATATTTATCAAAAAGCCATTGAGGTTGTCGTGCGAGAAGGTAAAGCCAGTACCAGTTTATTGCAGCGGAAGTTGGGACTTGGGTATGGTCGTGCAGCGCGTATCATTGATCGGATGGAGAACGAAGGTATCATTGGCCCGGATCGGGGTGTCGGAAAACCCAGAGAAATCTTCAGACAGGCTTGAGATAAACTATTCGTATCATTGATAAGGACTTTTGTGATTCTTCAGTTGAAAAATAATCTTCGAGAATCTACGGAACTCCAAAACGGATTTTTAACTTCCGAGCTCTCTCACATCGTTCAACTTGCAACTGAAATGCATGGCGCTATGACCTTGGGCAATAAAATTCTTATCTGTGGCAATGGCGGAAGCGCTGCGGATGCTCAGCATTTTGCTGCTGAGTTGACGGGTCGATATCTTAAAGAACGTAGATCCTACCCCGCCTTAGCCCTTACGACGGATACCTCCGCTCTGACGGCCATTGGAAACGATTACGGATTTGATTCTGTCTTTTCGCGACAAATTGAAGGCCTCGGCAAGGCCGGAGACATCTTGATTGCTATCAGTACGAGTGGTCGAAGCCCCAATATTCTCAAGGCTGTCGAAGTAGCCAAGGCCCGCGGACTTCGAACGATAGGACTTCTTGGGCGTGACGGGGGCACCTTAAAGGATCTCGTGGATGATGCCTTCATCGTTCCGTCTGAGGTTACAGCTCGCATTCAAGAAATACACGAAATGATTCTCCACTTTTTATGTGAATCCATGGATGCTTTGTCCTAAGAGACGATCATGGATACCCAAGAGTTTCAAAAGCAATTCGGAACTCACCTCACATCTTTAGGGAAGCAAGAACCCTTGGGGCTCTATCTTCATATCCCCTTTTGTAAAGATCGATGTACGTATTGTTCTTTTGTTCGTACTCACGAGGAAGAAAACCGAGATCCATTCATCCAAACACTGATTAAGGAGATTTATCATTGGGGTCAAATACTGGATCGACCTACTTTAAATAGTATCTACTGGGGAGGAGGAACACCTTCCGTTTTATCTGAATCCGAAGTTGCCCGTATTGTGAATGCAATTCAAGCCTGTTTTGAAATAGCTCCGAACTCTGAGCAAACCATTGAGGCTAATCCCGGGACTCTATCTTTAGCATGGCTAATGTCCATCCGAGCGCTCGGTTTTAATCGTATTAGTTGGGGAATTCAGACACTGCATGATGATCTCCTCAAATCACTGGGCCGCATTCATTCCTCAGAGGAGGCGTTACAAGCTCTAGACTGGTCACAGCAGGCAGGCTTTGAGCACGTGTCGGCGGATCTCATTCTGGGACTCCCCAACCAATCTCCAGATTCGGTCTATTCAGATGCCCTTAAGATAATTGACCATGGTGTCGATCACATTAGCATCTATTTATTAGACTTGGATAAAGCCTGCGCACTTAAAACAGAAGTCGAGGCTGGTCGACTGGTTTTACCGAATGAAGATCAAGTGGCTTCACTCTATGAAATCCTTCAGGATCAACTGCCTCGCCTAGGGTTCACTCCTTATGAAATAAGTAATTATGCAAAGCAAGGGGCGCAATCCCAGCACAATCTAAAATATTGGCGAAGGCTTCCTTATCTTGGCCTAGGTCCTAGTGCAGCAAGCAACCTGGGCCCTTACCGGTGGACGTCTGATCTCTCCATCAGCACTTGGAATCAAGGAAGGGGTCAGCTCACACTTCAATCTCTCGATCCCCTGGATGAATGGATGGAGATTCCTCTTCTGGGCCTCCGACTCGATGAGGGGATCGATTGGCATAGACTTTCTGCCCAAGCATCGGTTTTAAAAGTGGAACCCTTGTTCCATGCATGGACCAATCAAATGAAATATTTTGAGACAGCTGGTTTGGTGAACTTTGAAGGCCCTAGGTTGAGATTAACAACTAAAGGAAGGCTGCTTTCAAACGAGATCTTTCAAGTGTTTGTTTAAACCTCTGGGTTCTTTTGAGAAACACCCCTGGGCTTCGCTAAACTGAACACATGGCTGACGATTTAGTGAGCAACCGAAAGGCAAAATTTCAATATCATCTTCTTGAATCATGGGAAGCAGGGGTTGCCCTGCTTGGAAGCGAAGTTAAATCTCTACGAGATGGCCAAGGGCAACTGCAAGATGCGTATGTCGATCATGTACGGGGGGAGCTTTGGCTTCGCCAATGTCATATTGCCCCTTGGACAAGCGCCTCATGGACGAACCACGATCCACTACGGGATCGTAAACTCTTATTAAAAAAGAGCGAGATTCTTAAGATAGCGAAACACGTTGAACGCAAAGGCCTGACCCTTATTCCTCTATCTATTTATGTGAATGAGCGGGGCAAAATTAAAATACGCATCGCGTTAGCTGAAGGAAAACAAGCCCCTGACAAGAAAGCGGCTTTGAAAGCGCGGCAAGCCAAAAGGGAAATGGATCGAATCCGTAAAGGGGACCGAGATTAATTCAACAACCTTCCGATATCCAGGAAGACAGCTGAGCCCATGATCGTGATCAATATCACAAACCCCACCATGAGGATGCGCTGTTTGACCTGCCAACTAAACCGACGGCGGGCGATGACCTCGGCCGTCATCATGGCGACGTGCCCTCCATCGAGTAAGGGAATCGGGAGTGCGTTTAAGATACCTAATTGAAGTGATATAGCCGCTGCCATCACCAAGAAGGTGGACCAACCTAATTTAGCGGCTTGAGCCCCCTGTTGAATGATGCCAATAGGTCCTGCTAACTGATCAGAGGAAACATCCCACTGCAACACGCGCCCCAAGAAGGCAAATATTTGTGAGCTGATGTCCCAAAGAGCATGGCCTGCGAAGACGAAGCCTGAAGGCCAATCCGTCCAAGTCAAGGGTCGGCGAGTTTCAGTATATTTCGTGGGCTGAAAAAGAATACCCAATCGTCCCTGACCACTGATATTTTGAACAATCGCCTCGAGCATTATATTTTTACCGTTGCGATCAACTAAAAGGGAAAGGCGTTCGCCTCCTTTTTGTCGGATATAGCTCACAGCCTGACGATCATCAGATCCGGGAAAGCGGAGATCGTTAATAGCGAGAATTTGGTCCCCTTGACGGAGCCCCGCAATCTCAGCCGAACTTCCTTCAACAACTTGAGCTACCAAAAGGGGAGAAGATTGAGGAGTCCGAGAGACCACACGCCGGTTATCTGCTCCGACAATCGCTAACAGCACAAAGGCTGTAATGAGATTGGCAATAATTCCTCCGGAGTAAAAAAGGAATTTCTTGAAATAGGGTTTTTGTTCGAATCCATGGGGATCATCCGCCTCAGGTTCTTCGGGATTATAGCCCGCTAGTTTGACGTAGCCCCCCAGGGGGATAGCCGATAGGCGCATATCGGTTTCATTCCATTGAAACCCAACTAAGCGCGGTCCCATGCCCAAGGAGAAGGTTTCCACAGGGAGCTTCAGCCATTTTGCGACCAGAAAATGACCCATTTCATGGATAAAAACTAAACCCCCGAGCAAAAGAAAAGGGGCCAAAGTAGAAAGTTGCATCGCGAGTCCTTAAGGATTAGTTTAACGTCTCAAAACCCTTTAGGCTACCGACGGGCTTCAAGCCACTTCTGGGTATGCAACCTAACCTCTTTATCAATCTCGAGGACATGATCAAGATGCTGAGGTTGTTGGAGGGGAAACGTATTTAACATCGCTTCGTTACATTCTGCAATGAGACCAAAGGTTATATGACCTTCCAAAAAGGCATGAACAGATTTTTCATTGGCGGCATTTAAAATGATCGATGCACTTTGTCCAGATCTGAGGCTCTGATAGGCTAAGCGCAAACAAGGAAATCGACTTTCATCGGGAGGATGGAAGTCCCAACTTCGAGGTTGGTCCCAAGTAAAGACGGGTGCAGGACTGGGGATTTGCTCTGGATACAAAAGAGCATATTGGATGGGCAGCCTCATATCGTTCACGGAAGCCTGCATTTGAAAACTTCCATCGTGCATTTCAACCATAGCGTGCACTTGGCTTTGAGGATGAATAGTGACACCGATTTGCTCGGGGGTTAATCCAAACAAATGCGAGGCCTCGATCACCTCAAGCCCCTTGTTCATCAGGGTGGCACTATCGATCGTAATTTTAGGCCCCATCTTCCAAGTGGGGTGATTCATCGCCTCCCCCACTGTGGCTTTTTTCATTTGATCTAACGACCATTCCCGAAAGGGGCCGCCACTTGCCGTCAGGCGAATAGTACGAATAGATGATGGGTCTTTACCGTGAAGTAATTGGTGCAGCGCCGCATGCTCACTATCAATAGGCAGCAATTCTCCTTGACCCTGGCGAAGCGCTTCAAGAATCAGACTCCCGCCGACCACCAGGGATTCTTTATTAGCCAGGCAAACGCGATGTCCATGTCGAAGAGCAGCTTCTGTGCTTCTCAACCCCGAAGCTCCGACGATCGCTGAGACCACGGTATTGACGCTGGCTACCTCGACACAATGCAGGAGCCCTTCATCGCCGGGGGCATAACGAGGCTGATAGTCCAGAGAATCTAAAACCCACTGAAGATCTTCTTGGGTAGCTAGGGAGATAAATTCGGGTCGGAAAGCTCGACACTGCTCTAGAAATTTGTCTCTATTTTTTCCTGCCGAAAGCGCCACGACTTTGAGGTGGTCGGGGTGATGTTTGACAACCTCGAGGGTTGACTGACCGATCGAACCTGTCGAACCGAGAACCGCTAGATGTCTCATATACGTTAGTTGAACCCATGTACAAAATAGAGGTAGCAATAAAATACGGGTGCAGCGAATAAAAGACTATCAATGCGATCCAAGAGTCCTCCGTGCCCTGGAATCAAGGGAGAGACTGATGAATCCTTGGTGCCCGCGCCTCTTTTCCAAGTGCTTTCCACTAAATCGCCCATTTGGGCTGTAAGCCCCACTAGAAAACCGATTAACAGGACGTCAATCCAAGTCCATTCTGGACAAAAGAAGATTTTAGAAAAACTAGCGGCGGCAAAATTACCCATAAAGTTTCCCGCGAGTCCTTCCCAGCTCTTCTTAGGACTGACGCGTGGAGCTAATTTGTGTTTTCCAAACCATGAGCCGACAAAGTAAGCGGCAACGTCGCCCACCCAAGTTATTAAATAAAGACTCACGAGAAGTCGGCTACCGGTCTTTGAAAGGGTACCTTCCATCATAAATATTTTCCATTGTAGGCCCATGGCGAAGCCCATCAAGAGTCCACTCATCAACGTGAGCGATTGATTCGGAAGTGCGCGGTCTAGAGATTCGCGACTCCATAAACTCCCCAAGCAAACCAACAGCAAAGCCAGCATCAGCGCTAACCACAAAGGAAGTACCGAAGAGTCCCCATTAGGCTCAGCCACACTGAGCGCTATCAAAATACCCACCAAGGCACTTCGAAACCGAGAAAGGGAAAATCCTTGCGCTTCGGCGAGATGCGTAAACTCCGTAATCGAGAGATAGATGACCCCTGCTACAAGAACACCAAACACATAGGGAGACCATAATCGTCCATCCCCTAAGTCGTAACTGCCGACCGTCGTAGGGCCTCCTCCTACATAAAGGAATGAAAGAACGAGCAAGGCTAAGGAAAGCCCTGAAGCGGTTCGTTGTTTAAGATTATTGATATCTAAACTCATGCTAATCCACCAAAGCGCCTTTCTCTTTGAGCAAATTCTTCAAGACAATTTTTGAGATGGGCCGCTCCAAAATCAGGCCAATAAGTATCTAGGGTAATAATTTCAGCATAGGCTGATTGCCATAATAAAAAATTTGAAATACGATTATCCCCCCCGGTTCGAATCAACAAATCGACATCCGGAGCGGATCCGGTCCACAAAGTATTTTGAAAAAGACTTTCATCAATCTGATCGCTGGGCGTATGATTTTTGATGAGCGTCTTCGCCGCTTCTACGATTTCGAGACGAGATCCATAATTGACAGCGAGATGAAAAGTCATGCGATCACAGTGAATCGTTTTTTCTTCCAGGGACTGAATTTCGGTTTGGATACTGAGAGGTATTCCTTCTAAAAGACCTAGGTGGTGAAAGCGGATATTGTGTTTAAGGAGTTTTGGTAAAAACATTTTCAAATACATCCGTAACATCGCCATGAGCGTATTCACTTCGAAGGCTGGGCGTTTCCAGTTTTCCGTTGAGAAGGCATAGAGACTAAGGTGCTTAATGCCCAGTTCCGCAGCGGCTTCCACTGTTCGGTCGGCTGCATCTACGCCAGCTTTATGGCCCTTAGACCGAGAACGACCCCGGTCAGCAGCCCAGCGTCCATTTCCGTCCATAATAATGGCAACATGTTGGGGAAAGCCCATTGTGCGACGTCCTTAAACTAAGGTTTATTCTAATCTGACCTGGTTCATATTCCTTACTAATTAGACATCGGACCGAATTGATAGCCAACGCTTCGGTAGGTATGAATCCAATGAGGACGCTGGGGGTCATCTTCGATCAACTTTCTCAAGCGGACAACGAAGTTATCGATGGTACGCGTGGTCACGTGAGCCCCTTCTCCCCATACCTTCTCCATGATCTCTTCTCGGCTGACGGCCTTGCCTGTATGTTCCATTAAGAATTTCATGATCATGGATTCTTTAACACTCAGTTGAAATTCACCTCGAGGACCCTTGCCTGTGAAATTATCAAAATCAATCCAATTAGATCCAAAATATTTCTTTCGATCCAACGACTGATTTTGGTACCACGTCTCGCGTCGCAAAATCGATCGAATACGAATAATAAGATCTCGAACTTGAAAGGGTTTTCCCAAGTAATCATCGCCCCCAGATTCAAAACCTAAAACCCGATCGTTCTCAGTATTCTTGGCGGTTAGAAACAAGACTGGGGTTAAGTCGTGTCGTGTCCTCATTTCTTGGCAAACCGTCAAACCATCCATACCGGGAAGCATAATGTCTAAGAGAATAAGATCAAATTTTTCTAGACGCATGCGCGTCAGCGCTTCATCGCCCCGAGAAACCCATACGCACGGTATATTCTCCATCTCGAGATTAAGTTGTATGCCTTCCGCCAAACTCTCTTCGTCTTCTACTAGCAATATTTTAGGATTTGTCATGAATAGGGACCTCGGGTGCCTATGCTACTAGAATAGAACAAAGGAGTCAGCATGGCTTCACCCACTATTAGTGTTGTCATTCCCGTTTTTAACGAAGAGCCCAATCTTCTGACCTTATGGGAGCGTTTACGGCAATCTTTGTCTCCTTTTGAGGCTGAGGGCTGGGAAGTTATCATGGTCGATGATGGTTCGAAGGATCAGAGCCTTTCTATCCTAAAATCCATCGCACAACACGACGAGCACTTGGTCGTCATTGAATTCAATCGTAATTACGGACAGCACGCAGCCATTATGCAGGGTTTTCAGACGGTGGCGTCTTCGTCGCAGTATGTCATTACGCTCGATGCAGACCTCCAAAATCCTCCTGAAGATATTCCTCTCTTAATTACTGAGCTCAAAAAAGGGTATGAAGTGGTAGGCGGCGTTCGAAGAACGCGAGCTCAGAATGATAGTTTTTTGAGGCGATGGCCCAGCAAATTAGTGAACTACGTCACACGCAAAACTACAGGTGTCGCGCTCAGTGATTATGGGTGCATGCTTCGTGGATATACCAAATCGGTTGTGGAGGCGATGTTGTCCTGTGATGAAAAAAGTACTTTTATTCCGGTACTCGCCAATACCTTTGCGAAATCCATTACCGAAGTCGATGTCGGGCACGCTCCTCGACTACATGGAGATTCTAAATACGGTTTGTTGGCCTTAATCCGCCTTCAGTTCGACCTCACCACGGGCTTTAGTACCTTTCCCTTGCAAATGCTATCGGGGATTGGAATCTTTATTAGCATCGGAAGTCTAGGGTTAGGGGGCTACCTCTTAATCATGCGTTTTTTAGGTTACCCCGACAATACGAATGGGGTCTTCACCCTGTTTGCTTTGCTTTTTCTTATTCTCGGTATTCTTTTTCTTGGATTAGGTATTTTGGGTGAATATATTGGACGCATTTATAGTCAAGTGCGTGTGCGTCCTCGATCCATTGTTAAGCATATTCATCGGAAAATAAACTAACTTGAAAGCGTATTGCGCATTGCTAAAGCATGCGCAATATAGCGTCCTATCGGATCTGCTTCTAAATTAATCTGTTGATTTAATCGATAATCCTTAAGCGCTGTTTGGCGAAGTGTCTCAGGGATAAGAGAAACCGTGAACCAATCTAGCCCGCACTCCACAACAGTCAAGGAGATACCATCGACCGTAATACTTCCCTTAGGGGCGGTCATGGCACTAATAAAAATTGGCATTGAAAATTTCCAGAGGCCTTCTCCGTCGGATCGCTCTAATACATGACCTAGTCCATCCACATGGCCCGATACGGAATGTCCATCGAGGGGTTCTCCCAAACGAAGACTTGGCTCAAGGTGCAAGGAAGTTCCAATTCTTAAGGTTCCGAGGGTTGTTTTTTGTAGCGTCTCATCACTTAGCTCGGCAATCCAGCTCTCTTTGTCCACATAGGTCGACGTTAAACAGACTCCATTGACACAGACGCTTGAACCCACGGTCGCTCGAAGCAACAATGCGGGTGAGGCCGCAATTTCCAAACGGGCGCCTTCTTTTCGTTTTTCACGCCCCTGAAGGCTACCGAGCTCTCTAATTAAACCCGTAAACATTACCGCACACCCTTAGTAGCATCCATAGTGCGTGCATGGCGCGCACCATAACCAAAATACAAGAGGATGCCGATGCCTAGCCATATCCAAAAACGTTCCCAGGTGTGTGTGGGGAGACCCCAAGCCAGCCAAATGCAAAAGAGAATGCCCAAAGGAGCCATCACCCATACATAAGGAACTCGGAACTTACGAGGGGCTTCGGGACGCTGAATCCGAAGAATCATGACGCCACTGCATACCAGAATAAAAGCAAATAAAGTTCCAATATTGGTGAGTTCAATAATTTCATCAATATTCATTAATCCTGCAGGAAGGATCACGATGAGTCCTGTCAGCAAGGTGGAGTTGAAGGGCGTTCTATACTTTGGATGGATTTTCCCAAACCAAGGGGGGAGTAACCCGTCGCGACTCATCACCATAAAGATGCGTGGTTGAGCCATTTGAAAAACCAAGAGTGCTCCTCCGAGAGCCACCACAGCGCCTACGCTGATTAGGGCTGATATTTTAGTCATCCCAATCGCGGTGAAGGCATGAGCAATCGGATCCGCAACACCATGGTACGCCGTATAAGGAAGCATGCCCGCAACGACCGCGCAGACACCAATGTAGATGACCGTACAAATGATGAGACTGCCAATAATACCGCGGGGTAAATCACGCCCAGGATCTCGGCATTCTTCGGCCGTCGTACTCACCGCATCAAAACCAATAAACGCAAAGAAAATGATGGCTGCACCAGCTTGGATGCCATGCCATCCATTAGGAGCAAAGGGACTATAGTTGACGGCTTGGACATGAAAGGCGCCAATGCCAATCACAAAAAGCAACAGAACGACTTTGATCGCCACCAAAATATTGTTGGTCCTGACACTTTCTCGTACCCCCCAAATACATAAAAGGGTAATAAGAAAAGTGATAAAAATAGCCAGAATGTTAATGCCGATAGGAATGTTGTAAAACGTCGGAGCCGCACTGAGGATATCCCAAAATTTAAAAGTGCTGCTCCCTGAAATCATGCCGGCTTTAGCTTGCGACAACAGATCAATTTTATCGGCGAACGACAACACAACAGGAGAATCCAAAGTGGTTAACATCGTGCGGGAGTCTATACACAACCACCGAGGAAGAACGAAACCAGCACTCTGTAGGAGATTATCCATGTAGCTTCCCCAGCTAATGGCAATAGCCACGTTAGAGACTGCATATTCCAACAAAAGATCCCAACCAATAATCCAAGCCATGAGTTGCCCCATGGTGGCGTAGGTGTAGGTATAGGCACTACCGGAAACAGGGATCATGCTAGCAAATTCCGCATAACAAAGCGCCGTGAAGCCGCAGGCGATGGCCGTAATGATAAAACTGACGATCAGGGCGGGTCCCGCAGCCGGTCGGGTCAAGCCGAAGGTTGTATCCAATCCCCCGGCCAGACCCGTACCTAGGGCCGAGAGAATCCCCGCCCCAATGATGGCTCCCACTCCCAAAAGCGCCAGGTCCCAAGCCCCAAGTGTTTTTTTCAGTTGAGGGTGATCTGAAGATTCAGCATTCGCCATGATTTGTTCAAGGCTTTTCGTCTGAAACATTTGTTTAAAAATGGGGTGCATATATTTCCACGTTTGCTTAGATTATCAGCAGAACTTCTTTTCTCGACCGGTTTGTTAAGAGGGCAAGAGGCTTTTTTGTCCCTGATGCCCCCAAGGCTGTAAGGCCTGAAGTGCTGCCTGAATTCCTTTGCCCGCACGCTGCAAGGAGACAATTTCGACTGCGTAGCCATCGCCTGCCGTAAGCCATACCCCTTCACCATGAGACCAACTTAGGGTACCGGGTGCCAGAGACGAGAGTTTCATGAGCCCAACGGACCTGATTTTTAAGATCTCAAGATCGAGGTGAAATTCGACACTGGGCCAAGGCTGAAGAGCCCGGACTTGACGATGAATCTCGATGGCTTTTTGCTGGGGGGATAAAAGAGCACAAGCCTTGGTTAACTTAGGAGCCCACGTTGCTTTTTGGTCATCCTGATCCATCAAAGAACAGGATCCGTGGATCAAAGCAGACCAATGTTTTTCAATGAGTTGTGCACCGTCGCTGGCAAGGATTTCCAGAAGACCAGGGGTATCGGAACCGAGTGTAATCGGTCGATGCAAATAATCTACAATTGGTCCAGCATCTAAAGTGGGAGAGATTTTCATGAGGGAAACTCCAACTTCTTCATCACCTTTCCAAATCGCATAATTGACGGGAGCAGCACCCCGCCAGCGAGGGAGTTTCGAAAAATGTAGATTCCAAACTCCAAGGCGACAACTGTCGATCATCCAAGGGGGCAAAATAGACCCATAGGCAATCACAAAGGCGAGGTCCACCTTGAGAGAGCGCCAGGTTGCTTGGGTAGCGGGACTGCTCCAATCATCAGGTTGAACAATAGGAATATCGAGGGCTAGCGCCCGGGTTTTAACCGGAGAGGGTATTAGGTTTTGGCCGCGTCCCGATGGGCGATCAGGGCCTGTAATGACGACATCTAGCGACTGAAGGGATGCCAAGGCCTCTAGGGAGGGAAGCGCCACTCCAGGGGTTCCCAGGAGAGCCACGCGCGGGCGGACCACTTAGACCACCTGCAGTTGCTTGATAAATTTTCTTTGAATGAGTTTCTTTTTAATTGGACCGAAATATTCTACGAAGAGACGGCCTCGCAAGTGATCAATTTCATGACAAAAAGCTCGCGCTAAAAGATCTTCTCCAACCAGTTCATACCAAGTCCCATCTTTTCGTCGGTTCCGAATTGTGACCCGTTGAGGTCGTTCAAGCACTTCGTGAATACCAGGGATTGAGAGGCAGCCTTCGGGACCCACTTGTTTACCTTCTTCTTTGACGATGGTTGGGTTAATGAGAATCATTTTGGAGTCTGGGTCTTCGCCACACGAACAATCAATAACCGCTAAATTCAAATTGATCCCAATTTGTGGAGCCGCAATCCCGACCCCGTCTTCCACCAAGGCGGTGTCAAAGAGATCTTGTACTAATTGCTCTAATTCCGGGGTCCACGGACCCACGTCAGCACTCTTAATTTTAAGCCTAGGGTCACCCCAATGAATGACCTCGCGAACAGACATAATGACCTCAATTTCTATTATAGAATGCCGGTATTTACTTGGTAATCTAAGAGTTCGGAGAATTGAGGACCCATGTTACGTAACTTCAGAACTGCCATTAAATCTAACCGTACGCCAGTGGCCACCATCATGATTGTGCTGACCATTGGGCTCTTGGCCTACCTCGTTCCTTCCGGCAACGTCGTCGTGACTCCGGAAACCGTCTTGGGTCGCGTTTACGGTCGAGAAATCAAGCAAAGAGATATCGATCAAGCGCTCATGGATTTAATGCAGCGATTTGGAGGTGCTCAGGCTCAACAAGAACAGTTGCTCCCCCTGCTGAAGCCTCAAGCCGTTCAGACTGCGATCCAGGACAAGATTGTGGAAGAACTATGTGAGCGTGAAGGCATTGTAGTCAGTGACGCAGAGATCAAAACGACGCTCGAGCTGATCTTAAAGTCCCAAGCTAAACAACAACCCGAACTGATCGGTTTGTTTGATGGTTCAGGCCGTTTACGAAGCATGGAGGAACTTGTAAAGATCTATCAAGAGCCTGTACGAGCTTTTATTAACACCGTTGAACGCGTGGCCCGAAAAGAAGCCGTGCGCCAAAAACTTTTTCAGATTTATGCATACAAAGTTCCCGTATCCTTAGAGCGACTAGATCTTGAGCATCGCTTAAAAGAAGAGAAAATGACCTTTAAATCCGTAGTAGTAACGCCTTCCATGCAAGATATTGGAGACCCGGGTGACGGACCCTTGGAAGTCTTTCTCAAGGCGGAGGGATCGCTCTTCAAACAAGGGCTTCGCCGCAAAATTCAAGTCGTTGCTGTCTCGAGAGACATGGTCGGGGACTTAAATATGGATGAAGCGGCCGTACGAAAGGCCTATGAAAACCAAAAGGCCTCCTTGGCTAAAGCCCCCGAAGTGAAAGGGCGTCATATTCTTTTTGATGCGACAACCCCACAACAGTTAGTGGAGGCCAAAAAGGTGGCCCTTGAAGTTCGAGAGCAATTAATCAAAGGGGAGAAGTTTGAAACGCTAGCCACCAAATACAATAGCCCCCAAGCGGCAGGACCGGGCGGAGACCTAGGCTGGTTTGATCGTTCTCGTATGGTGAAAGAATTTGGGGACGCTGCTTTTAGTTTGAAGGTGGGAGAGATCAGCCAACCGGTTCAAACTCAGTATGGGATTCACCTCATTCGTATTGAGGATCGACGAGCGGAACGCGTAACCCCCTTTGACGAAGTGAAAGCCAAACTCCAATTGGAGCTAACAGAAGAACGTTATGCCCAAAAAGCGAAAGAAAAATTAGAACTTTTACGAAAGAAGGCTGGACAAGGAGACCTTGCATCGGCTGCTCAATCATTAGGCCTCAAGGCTATTAACAGCTCACCCTTCGAAGCCACAGATACCCCTAGCATTGAGGGACTCTTTAATGTCGGGGATTTGGCCACTCGAGCCTTTTCTAAAAAAGTGGGCGAGGTTTCTACCCCTGAATTAATCGGTTCTTCTTACATGGTCTATCGTGTTGAGAAAGAACTCAAGTCGAGCGTTCCTCCTTTGAATGAAATCCGACCGAAAGTTCTTCTAGCCTGGCGTCAAGAACAAGGGGCAAAAGCCACCCGAGTTCAAATGCAAGCCCTTCGACAAGCTGGAACGATCAATGCCTTCAAAGATTTAGGATCGATCACGGAAACCAAATCCGTAGCGATTGTGACGAAGCAAGAACTGGTAACCCAACCCCAGATCCGACAAGCTCTTCTTCAAACGCCGGTCAACGAACTCACCCCGATTATTCTTCAGGAAGATGGATCCTTTTGGTGCGCTCAAGTCAGTCAACGAGAAACTCCTAAGCCGCTCACGGTCGACTCTCGATTAGATTTGGTGAATGAAATTCAAAATCGAGAAGCGGGCCAGATGCTTCAATATGAGGTTCAGCGACTCCTTGAAGTAGGGAAGTCTCGCTCGGGTCTCAGGTCGCTTTGGGGCCTATGGGATGGGATTTGGATCGACGAGAAAGCCTTGGGTCTTACAAAGTAATTCGATCGAGGCCATCCATATAAGGTACGAGGGCTTTCGGTAGAAGAATGCTTCCATCCGCTTGTTGTCCATTCTCAAGAATCGCCACCCAGGTTCGGCCAACGGCCAACGCAGAGCCATTCAACGTATGAAGAAACCGATTCTCTCCCTTGGCCGTCCCTGTTCGATACTTTAGCCCTGCTCGACGAGCCTGGAAACTTCCAAACCAGGAACAGCTGCTAATTTCACGATAAGTATGTTGGGAAGGAAGCCAGACCTCAAGATCATAGGTTTTATGACTGCTAAAGCCCATATCACCCGTGCATAACAACATGCGTCGATAAGGTAATTCCAAGGCTTCAAGAATGCTTTCGGCATGCGCCGTTAAACGTTCGAGTTCATTGGGAGCTGCTTCTTCCTGAATGAAACTGACGAGTTCTACTTTATGGAATTGATGTTGACGGATAATCCCTTTGGTATCTTTTCCATAACTTCCGGCTTCACTACGAAAGCAGGGGGTTAAGGCGCAATGGCGAAGGGGAAGTTGGGTCTCTTTGAGAATTTCATCTCGGTACAGATTGGTCACAGGAACTTCCGCCGTGGGGATAAGGTATAAATGGCTATCGCCATGAGGAACCTTAAAGAGATCGTTTTCAAACTTAGGCAATTGCCCCGTCCCAAACATAGATTGGGCATTCACTAAATAGGGCGGAAGGATCTCGGTATAGCCTTGCTGTAAATGGGTATCAAGCATAAAGGCCCCTAGGGCGCGTTCGAGTTTAGCCCCAGTACCCTTCAGAATGGCAAACCGAGATCCTGCAATCTTGGAGGCACGTTCTAAATCTAAAATACCCAAAGGGACCGCGAGATCAATGTGATCTTTAGGTTGGTGAATGACACGGGGTATCCCCCACCTCTTGATTTCCTGATTGCTCTCAGCCGTGGCACCTAAGGGTACCGATGCATGGGGTAGATTGGGGATCAGAGCCAAGAAGTCTTCCCACTGGGACTCTATCGTTCGCATCGCCTGTTCACACTGAGCCAGGGCTTCGGAAGACGCTTTTTGTTGTTCCAATAGATCCGAAGCATCTTGTTGAGATTGCTTGCGTGCACGAATCAGATCCGTCGTTTTATTGCGTTCAGCCTTGAGTCCCTCGAGAGCTTGTATGGCTTTTTTTCGAGCGTGCTCCAGTTCGGTCCAACCAGAACGATCGAAATGGAAGTGACGGTTGAGAAGACTTTGGACCGTTGCATCCAACGAGTCTCTTAATACATGAGGATCAAGCATAGGATAAGTTTACTTTAAGCCTTCTCAGGGATCAGGGTGGGGGGTCCCGTCAGCCTTCGAACAGGCAGTAAAAAGGGCCCTAAAAAGGGCCCTTTTTAACTAAGGCTAACTCAGGTTATTGATTGAAGCGATAAACAACACCGAGTGTAAACCATGAGGGATTGTAGACCTTATTCATTTCAGACTGTGTGAAGTTGAAATTAATAGACCACTGTGAAGTGATGGGTCGTTCAATACCGACGCGAAATCCCCATTTGATATCGTTACCAACGAGGTTATTACCGCCGTCAGGATTGACTGCGGTCGTGCTTACCGCGGTCGTATTATTGAAAAGGTAATTGGTGGCCGTGAGGGCATTTTGTTTCCAGGCGGTACCCAGAACACCAGCATAGAGGTAGTTACCATTCCACTCTTGATAGAGGTCAAATCCAGCTTGGAAGCTGGGGCGCACCACATTATCAAAACCGGTACCCGCTTTACCCTTGATACCGAACAAGGTTCCGTGGAAACGGAGATCTAAGCCGGGCGTCACGGTTCTATGGACATTGATACCCAGACCGTAACCTGCAAGGTTATTGCTCGAGACGACTTTATTTAAGTCACCGTTTGCAACGATGCCATTGAAGGAGATGGCGAAGGGAGAGGGGGTTTGGGCCATCAAGGGGACGGTTAACAAAACCAGAGAGGCGAATCGTTTTAGGTTCATTTTTTTAACTCCAAATAAGTTTTAAGTTAACCAATTACCACTTGAAACCAGTGGACAACCGAACGCTTCGGCCTCCAGCAAAGTTTCCGTTACCGTAGACACCAAAGCCCAAGGGGGTTCCTAAAGGAATCAACGAAGGCGTGATACCCGCAGCGCGGAAGGACGATACGGCTCCAACTAACGGAGTGGTTCCGTTAGAGCCCGCAATGGTAGCGGTGGAGTAGCTGGCTAACTGCCAGTGATTGAAGAGTCCAAAGACGTTAACTTCGGTGAAGAATCGTACCTTGTCAACAAGGGGATATTCCATACCCAATTTGAAATTGAAGTTATACGTATCGTTGAATCGACCGATTCCGCGAGGTCCGTAGAACTGAGTGTACGTATTGGGATAGAGCGATGAAATGGTTGATCCGAAGGCCGCAGCACGAAGACGAGCTTCGAAGTATTGCGTTCGGGTCAAGCTATAGGCACCGCCACCCGCGTATTCAAAAGTTAAGGCCGCATTGAGGGCCGCACCTTGAGCGGATCGGTTGGTGTAGGTTAAGAACACCAATCCACGATGTCGTTGTTCACCGGGGAGGTAGCCATAAGGGGCGTAGTCATTACGATTACGACCATAGTAGCTATGAACATCTTCATAGAAACCAATAGGTTCAGACTGAACCGGAGGATTTCCACCTTCAGCACCCGTCGAATTACCTTGAAGCTTTGACATCGTCCAGTTACCACCTAAGTTCCAATTGCGATCTAGGCGTGCATTGAATTCCATTTCAACACTCTTGTAATCACGTTGGATGTTGTTATTCGTCGCCCATCGTTCGAACAAGACTTGAGAGGTCAAGGTTGTTCCCGCAATGGCAAGGTTGATTTCATTGTTCGTTCCAATGGCTTGGCTACGCGAGAAGAAATCGCCACCTTTGCGCATGTTATAGGAAATGTTCAGGAAAGAGCCATCATCCCAGTTGTGACGGAACGCGAGTGAGGTTTCGTCGCTGTAAGGAGCGGCAGTGTTTGGCTGAGTTCCTCGATTTAAGGGTGAGGAATAATATGCTAAACCTGCATTGGTGTTGACCTGCCAATTGTTACGATCCACTAATTGTGCATAGGTGATATTGGCGAAGGCATAAGGGGATCCATAGACAGTGTTCACCCAAGTGATGCCCGTGGTTTGTGTAATGCCTTTAAATCTCCAGGCGGTCGTGATGGGGCTACCCGCTCGAGTAAAGCGGTTGGTGTAGCCATCGCCTAATTTTTCAACAAACCGAGCTCGGCTGATCGTGAAGAGATTCTTTTGATCGCCGCTCACATCGTAGCGATATTGGAAACGCGGACTGGTGGAACTCTGAGAAGTAAGAGGAGATCCCAGGGTGTCCGAAGCCGTGGACTTATCATAGCGAACCCCCAACATGAGTTGGTGATTTTTGTTGATGGTCAATAAGTCATTGAAATAATAAGAGTCAAACTTATTTTTAGCAGCACCGCGATCTGTCGAGTAGTTATACAAGGCTGCATCTGCATCCCAGTAATTTGCATCGACCACGAAAGTGCCGTTGGAGTTATATCCTGCATTATAAATGATCGAGCCCGTAGGAGATTGATCATTGGCCGCAGCGCGAGATTGACGAAGCATTTCGAAGCCTAGATCAAAGTTGTGGCTGCCAAGAGGGCCATCGTTCAAGAAGTGATTCAAGTTAGCGGTGTAGGTCTTGATGATACGAGCATCGCCCCCGTCGGACTTATTGAAGATACCGTTATGGGAAAAATACGTAGAGAAACTAGCACCATAATAACTGCCGATCACATCGCCTAGGGCAGGATCACCACCCGCAGACAAGTTCTGATTCTTGTATCCATAACGAGCTTCTAGGGTGGTATTAGAACTCAAGACCCCTCGGTAAGCTAGCGTTTGGTACTCGTTCAAGTTCGTTTGAGGAACTAAATTACGAGGATCCATAGTGGACGTGTAATTACGATTTTGTTGTGCCGTGACCGCACGATTGCTTTGTAATTCAAGGCTATGGTCTTGATTAATCGCGTACGTCAACTTCATGTCATAGAATTGATTGGCAGACACGGTGGTAAATTGCTGACCTGCGGTGGGGAAAATGTAGGAAGCCCCTGATAGTCCACCATTCCAGCCGTATACTGCCATCGCAGAGGTTTGCAGCGAAGTACCGGTGGGATTGGAAAAGGTACCGGAGGAATAAGCGGCCGGAGACAAAATGGTCGAGGCGGTGAACCACAACTTATCTTGAATGATCGGACCACCGATGAAAACGGTATATTCAGCGGACTGAAGATCCGTACCGGGGGCAGGTCGGCCGTTTGTGCGGTCGAATCTTTGACCCATGGGGGAAATCGCAGACCAAGCCGTACGACTCACGTTGGCTCGGATGGTTCCGGAGAAACTGTTACTTCCAGACTTAGAAACAGCCTGAATCACACCGCCGGAGAATCCGCCGTATTTGGCATTAATGGGAGATTGGATGACTTGAATTTCAGCGATGGAATCATCAACATAATAAGAGTTTCGTCCGTTGGTTCCACCAAAAACGTTATCCGCAATATCTACGCCATTGAGGAGGAATCGGGTCCCGAAACCTTGTTGACCACGAATAGATAAACGACCACCGTCCGTGAAACCTCCAGCGGTCACACCAGGAGCTCTCAAGGCGGCATCTGCCATACCACGAGTGGTACCGGGGAGGACGTCAAAAGTTTCTGAAGTGATGGTAGTTTGCGATGACGTATTGGTCTTATCAACGCTCGCTTTATTGTCAGACACTTCGACAGTGGCTGAAGCGCTCGTCGCTTCCATTAAAAGATCTTGACGCGAGGTCTGGGAGACGTTGACACCGATCCCAGTGGCGGATGCGCCGACATAACCTTCTTTACGAAGCGATATGCTGTAGGCACTACCAGGGGGTAGGAGCGGAGCACGATAGATACCTTTACTATCGGTAAAGATCGTACGCGCACCTTGCAGCGTGGGGGCCGTGATACGGACCTCAACACCTTCGACGGGATTACCTTTGCGGTCTCGGACGGTACCGGTGAGTGCTCCGGTGGCTTCTTGAGCCATCAAAACAGGGCCGGCGACCAATGCAAGGGAGAGCATGGTAAGAGATGATTTAAATCGGTTCATTGTTTACTCCAAATAGTCGCGTGAGGCGATTAAAACTTGATACCAAAACTGAGTTCAGTGATAAATCCGGTTTTACTTCCGGCGTTAGGGAATTTCACGTTGGATTGTGTGATGTTAAGTTCACCGCTGTAACGATCGGTAAAGCGTTGACCAATTCCGAAGGTCGGATTCAAGGTCATTGAAGAGGTTGTGGGTGCAGATGCGATGGTCGAACTAGAAACGAGCGTATAGGTTGTTCCAGCGAGAGACCAAGTTTCACGAGAACCAGTATCGGTTTCTTTGACCGTCCAGCGTTGAGCACGAACACCGACTTGGTAATAGAGGCCTTCACGATAAAAATTATCGCGATATAAAACGTTGAAATCATAGCCAAAGGACTCAGGCTTACGCATGCGAGTCTCGTAGGTTCCTGCAGCGGTACCCGCAACCAAGGCTGTTCCAGCTTGTGAGCTGTGAGGAATGGAACTGACTAAATTAAAACGACCTGGATTGATGCGATAGTTGATGCCTAGAACCCAATTATTTTTCGTGAATTCAAAACCGGACGCAAACGTATTTAACGTTTCACCATCATTGAAACCCGTTTTGTTGGCGAGGGAGCCAGCTACATTACCAGTAGTGAATTTGACCGCGACATCCCAGCCTGAAAAGGTTTGGGCTGACAGCAAGCCGGTGGTGAACACAGCCAGGGTGGTGGCTTTTAGAAATTTTGTGAAACGCATCACGTGGAGTCCTCCGCGACAGAACTGTCGCAAATGTACGAGAAGTTATTCTCGTGTTGGTTTATAAATGTAACAAATAAAAAGACTAGGCCTAGACCTAGACTCTCAAATTGAGTTAAAGGCTATGTAAGAAAGATAAAGTAACTCATAGCCAAAGTCTTGCTTTAATTTGCATAAAAGTTTCATAGCTGTAACAACTATTTTATAAGTCGTTATATTTCAACTTTTAGATAATAATTCCTTTAGAAATTGAAGGGATCATAAGTCTAAGCCCAACAATCCCAACAATTAGATATCTTCTAGGCGAGTCATGCGTTCAATACCTTGAACTTTGCGAGTCCTTGAAGCGCCCTGACCACCCACGACTAAGCCGCAACCCTGGGGAAGACGTTCTTGTAGATCCCTGAGGAGGCGGCGAATACTTTCTCCCGCGGTGAGAATCGATAAACTAACCGCGACCTTACGGGCTCCTACTTGTCGAGCCGCTTTGGCAATGTTCGCCACGGGAACATCCATACCTAAAACTTCAGTCTTATAGCCTTTGGAGGTATAAATAAGCGCAGCCATCAGCAAACCTAAACGATGTCGCTCACCCGGCAAGGTGGTTACCAAGACCACTTCCCGAGGACCCTTGGCCTGTTGATCCAATTCGTTGCGTAGCTTTCGAAGAAGATCTTCGAGTACTTCGGTCAGTAATTTTTCATGATGAATATCGAGCCGGCCCTCCGCCCAAGCGATACCGACACGTTCAAGTAAGGGAGCGATGGTATGCATCACAAAGTCTCGGAGTCCCTTTTGAAACAGAGCTTCGGCTAAAAGATTTTTGATCTTTTCTGAATTGGCATTTTCTGTGGCGAGCATCAGCTCATCAAGAATCAGACTGGGCTCAGAAGAAGAATTTTTCAGAACCATGGTTTGTAATTGAGCCGAACTTGAACGAACAGCCGCGGAAGGCCGGTGACCGGAAGCGACTGCTTCGGCGATGAGTCGAAGACGATGGAGATCTTCCGTTCGGTATCGTCGGTGACCTGAGGGTAAGCGCACGGGCATGGGAAAACCATAGCGACGCTCCCAGACTCGAACTACGTCTGAGGAAAGCCCTGTTTCTGAACAAATATCACCAATACTTAAGAGTGATGAATCCATATTGACTCCTTGTCTATATAGATTACTAGACAAGAATATTTATGTCCACTTAAATATCTAGACATCTGGCCTTTTATTTTTCCAAGTCGCAACAATAGATTGGGCCTGCTCTAAACCTAGGTTTTCTTCTAGAGCTTCAAGCAGCGTGGCCACCTCGACATTCCAAGCTCCAAGGTCTTTGAGGGCCCACTCCAATTCCCTCAAAGGGGGTATCGGTGGCTCTAGGGATTTCCCAGCCTCCGCCGTGACTTCCGTATCAGAATGCGTAGGGCTTTTCAGATAGACCCCGGAGGACGGAGTTTCATGGGGGTGATTTAATCGATCTAACCAAGGAACGAGTTGGCTAAGCCCTTGAGGTTTGACTAAAGTACCGGCGACACCGATGTGATCTTCGGGAGTCCATTGAGAGTCTTCGAGCGCTCCGTGCATTAACCAGGTTTTAGAAACGAGATGAGGAAAATCTTTTCGTATCAGCGTGATGATTGGATGACTTCGTTCATCCGAAAGATCATGATCGAGTAAGACTCCTTGGATCTCGAATTGGTGGAGAGCAAGGCGGACATCGGCGTTCTGCGTCGCACAATGCAAGACCCAATCTTTTCGAGCGACGAGAAGACGTTCAAGCGCCCGAAGTAGGCTCGGGTTGTCGTCAATAATCAGCAAATGCATGGGCAATCGGAGCCTCTACCTCAATGAAACCATGCACGAACCGCTCGCGTCGTCGACGTATCCAAAAGATTAATGAGATAGATCTGGTCCCCCACCCAAACCCAGGCCTTCCCGTGGGCTTCAAGCAGTTGAAGACGTGGCCCCTGCGTCAGATCAGATTGAAGCTCGGGGCGAAGTTGGAGAACACGTCGGGTCTCTCCGGCATAAACCTCCCTGAGTTCCTCAGCCCAACGGGTCGGAGGGATGTCTTGAGCACTTCCCCACCGTTCGCCTTCATAGGAAATCGCGCCCATCGATTTCCAGAACCAACGATCGGAATATTTAGGGAGAGGATCCCAAGACCGATCCAGTTCTCGTATCGAGAGTGGAGCTTCATCACGAACTTCGACGAATCCTAGAGTAATTTTTTTTTGTAAGTCTTCAATTCGAAAATCATCAGGAAAGTGGGGGATCAACCGACCTTCGCCCCCCTGAGTCCGCTTCCAACCCTGGGAGCTTAAGTGCCATAGGGTCCAAAAAAAGCCGTCGCTGATCCACAACTGATCTCGCCGAGGAAACCAGACCTGATGAGACTTTGACCAAATGAGGACCACGCGGTCGCCGGGCAAATCCCGTCCATCATCCGATAAGGCTTCGGAGCGTGTGGTGACATCCTCAGGGACTTTTTGAAAATCGGGTTCTTCATAAGTGGCTAACGATTGTTCTGAGGGTTCTTCGTCGACCGAAAAAGTCGTCACCAAAAGTCGGTTTGATTTTTCAAAAAAACCAATCAGGACAGATCGCCCATCCCAACTGAATCGACTCCAGGGACCCGAGGGGATCGACCACCGGATACGATTTTCAGGATAATCAATGAGCTGTGTTTCGTAGCGCTTCGGTCCAAATTGAAACGTCACTAAGGCTTGTTTGCTGTTATGCGGATTAAAGCGAAAAGAGACGATGGGGACCTCGTAGGGATAGGCCCGCCACTCTAAATTTCTCCAAAGATAAACTTTACTTCGACCGCCGGGGCCATTCAAGGCGAGGCCCTGAGGACTAGCAAAGGGAGACGCAGGTTCCCAGGGAAATCCCAAAGAACGAGAGCCGAGGGGAGTCACTTCGGGTTCTGATCGGTTTTCTAAAACGGGCTTCCAACCGGGTTCCACATGAAGACTGGCTTCGACCGAGAAATGGTCGATCTGGAGTAACGTCGAGGTCGAGACTCGTCCAAATACCGCCTCGTCGCTCTCTAGAAAAAGACCCTGCGAAAAAGACAACAGGAGAAGGAGTCCCCCGATAAATAAACTGGCCATGATGTAACGTCTCGGAAACAGACAAGCACCTCTCTACTCTCTAGTTTACGAGTGGTGGACTGAAAACAATCTTCATAGATCAAGAACCTGAAATAAACACTCGTCGTCTCACCCGCGCGAGGCGGCTTAGTGTTTTAAGCATTAAAAAAGGACCCTTACGGGTCCTTTTTTATAGAGCTAGGTCCGTTTTTTAGAACTGAACCTTGACTCCGACACGAATGGAACGACCCGTGTTCCAACCTGTTTCAAATCCGTAGAACGGATTGGGTTGGGCGGAACTTGTGGTTCCATAAATATTCGTGGTAGTAGCCGTACGTCGATTGAAGAGATTAAATACCGTCACATTGGGCGAAATACGATAGCCCATGTATTGGTAGCTGTAATCCAACAACATATCGAAGGTGGCATTCCTAGGTGTACGACCTTCAGAGCCGTACTGTCCGAACTTGGGGACGGCGTTACCGTAGCCACCAATATCCAGGGAAGGATCACCAGAGGCAGTTCCGTCATCGAAGAGACTCTTGGGGGTTCCGTATTGCACAACGCCCGAGAGACCAATCGTCAAGGGATTACCAAACACATCAACTGTATAGCTTCCGAAAGCCTTCACAATGTGAGTACGATCGATAGGCAGTAATCCTTCACCCACATAAGGGTAATGATCAAAGGTGGAGGTAATCAGCGCATCGGCTTGTCCATTGCTGGATTGACCAAGGCCTTCATAAGTTCCAAAGAGTTTGCTCCAGGTATACGAACCACTGAAGTACCAGGCACCCGATTTCTTTTCACCGGTGACTACAAAGGCATCGTAATCGTTATAAGCTTCTTTGAAAAGATTCTCAGCTGCGGTGAATCGGATTTTGCCATTGCTGAGGCGAGGGTTCCCCGCATCATCTAGGAAAGGGCTAGGGGTATAGGAAACTGCACCCGGTTTAGGATTCCAAAGAATAGAGTATCCGCCGTACGTTTCATCAAGAACTGAATCCTCAATGGGATTGCGGAGTTTACGATTGATGTACTTCGCACCCACGGTCCATCCATCAAAGGTTCCACCTTTGAAGATGTGATCGATACCCATGACCCACTCCACGCGGGAAGTGAGCTTGGTTCCATCAGCAAGGGGAGGAGCGGTGAAGTAAATACCGTAGTCGATCCTAGAGGAAACATTAGCGAGAACATTCGTGGGGACGTTAATGGACCAGGCACCTGTACTGTTGTTGTATGAGGTGTTGGCTGCGGTGTAGTAATTGCGCACATAGATTTCCGTTCCACCCGTTCTCATAATCGGCTGCATCGGAACGGCAACAAAGTACTTCGCATAATTGATCGACAATTTGGTTTGTCCGGTGTTATACGGATCCCAAGTCAAACCCACACGAGGTTGGAATAAGTCTTGAAGATCATCAAACTTAAGGGCAGTGACACCGGCATTGTTGATGAGTTCTTGACTTTCAAACCGACCACCATAGGAAAGACGAAGGCCTGGGGACATTTCCCAAGTGTCTTGGAGGTACGTCGCCATGTATTTCGCTTTGATAGTGGACTTTTCGTTGTAGTACCACTGGCGATAAATACCGTTGAAGGCGCCTGAGCTGGCACGACGGATGACCACAGTGTAGGGCAGTGATTTGGTAGAAAGCACTCCCGGTCCATTAAAGAACTGGGCACTGGCACCTGACGCACTGTCATCCAAGGTGTATTCGGCTTCCATCTGGGAAATACCGATCTTGTAATTGTGATTACCTGAGAACCAGGACAAATCGGCCCGATACTGTGTGGTGACGTTTTCGTTGAGACGTTCATACACGCCATAACCGCCACGGTAGAAACTAGATCCAGCCGTTAAGCCGATGTTTTGGGGGCGCATGGTGTCGTTGACGAGATTGTTGGCTAAATCAACAGGCGTAACAGTGGTGGAGAAAGTGGTTTGACCCGCTTTCACCGACAACTGAACGTTCGATGAAATATTCCAATCGTAGCTCAAACCATAGTTTTCGGTTTTGAACTTACTGCTGTAACCCCAGTTTGCATCTCCACTGTATGGATAAGCCGTAGGCTGAGAAGTCGTTGATTCACGATTTTGGAGTGTCGCGGTGAACTGTTGATCGCTCGTCAAGTAGTAATTGACCTTGGCATAGAGATTGGTATCTTCACCTGTGGTATTACCACTGGTCAAATTAATAAGATTGGTGCTGCCGGGTCGATCCGTTTTGGTTTGATTGACACCGATGAAATAAAAGAGCTGATCGGGAATCAAAGCACCGCTAACGGTCGCACCGAAGTCGTTACGCTCGAAAGGATTACCTTGTTGAGCCGCTGTATTTTTCTTAGGAGCAGCTTGACTCTTATAGAGGTCTGAATTCACCCACGCAGAACCTTGAAACTGATTGGTACCAGATTTGGTAACAACGGAGAACACACCGCCAAGAGCGCTGAATTCAGGTTTGAATGCACCGGTTTGAATTTCAACTTGATCGATGAAGTCAACGGGGAGAGATCCACCTTGGAATCCCTTACGCATATCTTGGGTGCTGACACCGTCGATAAAGTAGGAATTTTCCAAACTCGAAGCACCCGAGATCGAGGGACCACCGAGGGCACCGGAATTGGTAACACCAGGAGCCAATTGAACGAGGTCATTGAAGTCTCGGCCTTTAGGCACGGCCGTTAAGTTTTCCATCGAAATATTGAGTCCAACTTGGTTCGTGGTGAAATCCACAACCGCAGCGGAACTGGAAACGGCAACCGTGGCCGAACCGACGGAAGCTAAACGGAGAGTTAAAGCTTGATTTTCATTTGTAGTGACCAATACGGAGGCATTGGAGTTTTGGTAGGAATCCGCCGAAACTTGGACCGACCAATTTCCAACATTCAAAAGTCCGAAACGAAATGTTCCCGAAGCATCCGTGAGGGCTGTTCGAGAGATTTGGCCGGAAGTCAGCTTAACGGTAGCGCCAGCAACAGCCCTTCCGTTGGATCCAACGACCGAACCCGAGACACTACCTGTAGTCGTGCTCTGTGCAAAAAGAGCTGAGCCTGAAACCAAGGCGATAGCCGTTAGCCCGAGGCGTGAAGTGATGCGGTTCATATATGAACTCCAAAGAGTCCTGAATCGTCAGGACAGGTTTTTAACTAGATAGAAGGACTTTGGGGCCGCAGCCTCAAAGAGTTACTGAAAGTTACACCCTATTTACACAAAGTGTCTAGATAAAATATGAAACTTTTTATTTCAGATAAGCATCAAAATAATATATTTTTATAAATCTATGTATATCAGCATTTATATGAATTAAATTAATTCAACCCTCTATAAAACCAAGAGGATCGCCCTGAGGAAGTTTTTTACAAATTATGCCTATAGTATAGATCGGCGCAATTTCTTCAAAACTTCATCCCCCTCGGGAAAGGCTTGGCGGTAAAGATCGAGATGTTTGCGGGCTGAAACAGCATCCCCCTGGGCCTGATCAATCATAAGTTGAATCTCCCAATAGGCTTGGGCCCACGAAGAAGGGGTGTCGGCATCGGATTCAAGAGGCTTTAAAAAGGCTTGGGCCTCTTGGGGTTGACCTAATAGAAGAGCCTGATTGGCTTGCTGGATCCGTTCCCAAGCCTGAAGAGAACTTGGCGTATCCGCTAAAGGAGGAAGGCTGAGCACCAGCCGCCAATTGTTAATGAGGTTGATGAGCCCATTTTTCTGGCTGGAAGGAACTTGGGGTAACAAGGCTTCCGCTTGAGGGAGATAGCGCGCGAGCGATTGTGTGAGGGCTTCGCCTTTCTTGGGTTCAAATTCCGTCCCTAAGGCTTCGATGCGAAGGGCACTCAACTGAGCTTGAAAGGCGAGAACGGCCTTTTCACGGGACTGTCTTATAAAATAACCCACCAAAAGAAGAGCCACAAAAATCCCCACGGCCCACAAGATTTTTTTAAAAACCTTTGAGGGGTCTTCTTTTGAAAGACTTTGTTGGAAATGATCTAAACTCGGGGCAGGTTTTTGGACTTGAATGATTTTAGGGATATCAGGTTTGGCCATAATGTGAGGTCTCTTAGAAATATGGAGGGGATTGAGAGTGGTGCCTGGAGAGGGAATTGAACCCCCGACACAAGGATTTTCAGTCCTTTGCTCTACCAACTGAGCTACCCAGGCAAATGCCGTCAGACTACGCAGAATATCATTGAAGTAAGGTCTAAGCAAAGCCAACTCGGAGAGGTGCCATGGAAGATCTCAAGCATTTAAAGTTGCAAGTTTATTCAGCGGATTGGTGCCCCGACTGTCGACGCTTAGAGCAATGGCTTGAATCCGTGGGGGCGATCTACGAGAAGGTAGATATTGAGAAGATGGCGGGAGCCGCTGAAAAGTTGGAGGCAGAAACCGGCAAAAGAGCGATCCCTTTTATTTTAGTGAATGGACAGACCTGGATTCGGGGCTATCACAAAGAGCTACCTCAGCGCTTTAGTCCTGACCTATTAATACAAGAACTCAAAAATATACCCTAGGCAATCGGCAACAAGTACGTAAATCTATCTTTTCGACATTTTGAAAGAATCCTGACTATGTATCCTTGGTTAAAAAGTGATTTTTGGAGCAATTTAATCTCGATGGATCTTGCCATTGATTTGGGGACGGCGTCCACCCTTATTCACGTCAAACAACTCGGTCAAGTCGTGATCTACGAGCCCAGCATTGTGGCGATTAATACCACCACGAATGAAGTCGAGGCCGTCGGAGACGAAGCGAAGCAATTGATGGGGCGCACGCCCCAGGGCGTGAAGACCGTTCGGCCGATGCGGGACGGCATGATTTACGAAGTCGATGCTGCAGAAAAAATGTTGGACGCCTTTATTCGAAAAGCCAAATTGAAGCATGGTCGAATGCACTTGACTACGCGCATTTGTGTTTCCGTTCCTCCACGCGCTCATCAAGTGGCACGACGAGCGGTACGTCAATGTTGCTACGACGCCAAAGCGAATGAAGTTTTTCTCGCTGATCAAACCATGGTCGCAGCGATTGGAGCCGGTTTAGCCATCAGTGAAAAACGAGGATGCATGATTGTAGATATTGGTGGAGGTACTACGGATATTGCGGTCATGAGTTATCACGGTAAAGTCTTCTCGGACTCGATTCTCGTCGCAGGAGACGAAATGGATGAGGCCATCACGAAGTATATTAAGGACAAATATAATGTGGTCATTTCCGAGTCCGCGTCGGAAGAAGTGAAAATGACGCTTGGATCCGCTTACCCGTTAGGCAAAACCTTAACAATGGAAATTTCGGGTCGTGATGCCTTTGAGGGTCTGCCCAAGACGTTGGTCTTAAATGATGCAGAAATTCGAGACGCTTTGAGCGCGCCGCTCAATGAAATTTTAAATTTGATTCGTCGTGCCCTGGCTGAAACGCCTCCGCAACTTTCAGCGGATCTCATTGATCGAGGGATTTGCCTCTCGGGCGGCGGTTCGTTAATCAAGGGTCTCGATGAGCGTATCCGTAAGGAAACCCATCTTCCTGTTTTTAGAGCTGAGAATCCTCGTTATAGCGTGGTCGAAGGAACGGCCGTATTGCTTAACGATATCCCCCTCCTCCGTCGCATTCAGATCTTAGATTAATTTCATCGAGTGGGTCCATGGCTTACACTGGCGGTCTGAAGTTAAAGCCCTTCTGGACTCGAGGGCCTTTCTTGATCGTCGTCTTCATTTGGGCATTACATTTTGTTTGGGTGTTCATTAGCCCGGTGTCCCTGCGCAGTCAAGCCTTCGATACTTGGCTCTCAAGGCCGCTTTTACAGTGGGTGAATGCACGTCATCAAAAAGAAGTGGCGCGCACGGAAGGAACCCGCCTTTTAGGGGATGTGCTGGTCGAAAACCAACAACTGAAAGAGCAAATTCAGGCACTTCAAAATCAACAGCGCCAGTGGGATCAAGATCGTGAATCTCTGGGTGGGTTGACCCAAATGCTCGATCTCCAGAAATCCACGTCGGCTGAGGCCACCGTGGCCGAAGTGATTTACCACACACGCCCACGTTTTTTCGGGACGTTAGTCATTAATAAAGGTGTCAGTGAGGGCCTGAAAATCGATCAGCCGGTCATTACGCCGCAAGGGGTCATTGGACGGGTGTGGTCCGTCGGATCTCATCAATCTACCATTCTGCCCGTCGATGCTCCCAACATCGGTATGGCGGTGTACTTATCGACGTCAAAGTCATCAGGCATTCTCCAGGGACGCAGCGAAAACCTAGGGGAGATTCTCTATCTCCGCTCGGAAACGTCGGTGCAAACCGGGGAATCAATTTTTACTTCAGGGCTCGACAACATATACCCTCGCGGGCTTTTGGTTGGGCACGTGAAAGAGGTCCGTAGCGAGGGGGGAGCCACTCGCATTCTCGTTCAACTAGCGCCTCGCCTCGATCAACTTCGTTATGTGCTCATTCTCCCTCACCCGACACCGCTGGAATCCCTCAGCGAACCCGTCGTCCAATGAAGGAATGGATATGAAGGCTTTGAATTTAAACTTATCCAACATGACCCTCCGCCGAGTCTTAGCTTTGGGGGCGCTGGTGGCCCTAGTGGGCTTGGGCACACACCCTACATTCCAATGGCTGGTCCACACGTTTTTGATTCATGCGCTGGCCCTCGATCCCACCTCATGGCTACTGTCGGCGCTTTGGCTTACGCTGAGTGGCTGGAGTGTTGAACTATCCTTTCGCGCTACCCCATGGCTAGGTGCGCTTCCTTTTGCGAATCTCACCGTGGGTCTTATTTTTCTTGGGATACGAAAGAAGTTCCCTCCGTTTACCTATGCAGCTCACCTTCTTCAATTTGTCGGGGCTTATGGAATACATCTACTGGGATATCTGCTTTTGAACTGGCAACTCAACCATGTATGGGCGTGGGATTATATGTATCTGGTAATTTTTTTAACCACGCCTTTATTGGCTGGGCTCTCTTGGCAACTTCTAAAATTTGAGAAACATCGTAAATCATGAATCCTCAGGTCCGTTGGCTGGTCGAACGAAGTGCCCAAAAAATTAAATGGATTTTTATTATCGGGCTCGCCTTGAATTTTGCCTACTACGGCTATGTTCAGATCATCAAGCGAGGTTATTTTCAGGAACGGGCTCAAAACCAAGCGATCAAACTTCGACTCATTCATGCGCCCCGAGGGATTTTATACGACCGCCATGGCGTGCGTTTAGTCGATAACGTCAATGCCTACGAACTCCTGATTCATCGCGATGAACTACCCTTCGATCCTCAAATTTTGAGCGCATTTGCGAGTGAATTTGGTCTAGAGGAAGAGGCTTTTATAGCAGTGGTTCAATCCTACCGGGAGGAAGGATCGGGTATTGTTCCTTTAACCATTCAGAACAATTTAACGGAAGCAGAGCTCGCTCTCTCGGAACGACTGAAAGCCCGATTTCCTTTCTTGTCCATTGAAAGTTCTCCACGGCGATCTTACCGTGATAATGAATTAGCCGGTCATGTCCTCGGCTATATCGGGGAAATAGATTCGAAGACCCTCAAGAAGAAACCCGGGACTTTTCAGTTGGGGCAATGGGTTGGTCGCGAAGGCATTGAGGCTCAATGGGATACCCACTTGAGGGGCCAAGATGGTGCTAAACGCATTATGGTCAATCGATCCGGAGACGAAATTGCTGTGCTCGATGAAGAGACTGCTGAAGTCGGTCGCAGTCTTGTTTTAACCTTGGACCTAGGTATGCAAAAAATATTAATGGAAAGTTTCGCAGGTAAAAAAGGCGCGGCGGTTGTTTTAGATACCCGCGATGGAGGGGTTTTAGCCATGTATTCATCTCCGAGTATTAATCCTAATGTTTTTGCGGGCCGAATGTCGCAAGCCCAAGTTGATGCAACCTTCAATAATCCAGACAAGCCCATGATGAATCGTGCGATTCAGGGCCTTTATCCTCCGGGATCTACGTTCAAACTCTTAACCGCCATTGCCGGTCTTGAAAAGAAGGTCATTACTCCCGAGACAGTTTTTTATTGCGGGGGTCGTAAAAATTTTTATGGTCGTGATTTTCGGTGCGACAAAGCAACAGGGCACGGATCTATCAACCTGATTCCTGCCATTGCTCAAAGCTGTGATATTTATTTTTATGAAATTGCGAACCGACTCGATGTGGATGATATTTATGAGATTGCTCGCCGCTGGGGTTTGACCGTCGACACCGGCATTGATTTACCTAACGAAAAAACCACACGGATTCCCAGTCGAGAATGGAAAGCTAAGGCGTCCCCCCAGGATCCTAAGTGGTATGCCGGTGAAACGATCAGTGTGGGCATCGGCCAAGGGCAAGTTGGCATGACTCCTGTGGGATTGGCTAAATTTTATGCCACATTAGCCAATCAAGGTCGACCGATCACGCCCCATCTTTACTACGGTCTCAAAAATGAATCGACGGGGCAGGTCGACATCAAACCCGTGCCACCGCTTCCTTCTATTTCACTTGAGCCCCGTTACTGGGCGGCCCTTCATGAGGGATTACTCCAAACGGTGCAATCTGGAACCGCGGCAACTTCTCGGCTGAGTGGAGTCGATATGTTGGGGAAAACAGGCACCGCTCAAGTGGCTAAGTTTGTGAATCGATCTCACTATCTACGTCAGGCAAAGTCGCTCAGAGACCATGCCTGGTTTGCGGGTTACGCTTCTAAAGATCATCCAGAGATCGCCTTTGCCGTTTTAGTTGAAAATGGGGGGTTTGGGGCAGATAGCGCTGCGCCTATTGCAGCGAAGTTAGTAAAATATTGGATGGTGGATCGTCTTCGTCAAGACCCTCCAACCAGCCCTTCTTCGTCGCCCTCTCGTCGCTAGTCTTTTGAGGCTTAGTCATCATGTCGGGTATGTCCTCCCCGCTATCTTTTCGTAATATCTTTTTCCCTGCCCTGCTTTTAGCGGGCTTGGGATTAATGAATATTTATTCGGCAGGACGGAATACTTCACTCGAATTTCTTTGGGTCAAGCACGCTATCTGGCTAGGGATTAGTTTTGGTCTGGCTATTCTCGTTCGCCAACGCGAGGGAGGTAATGCTTTTCATTGGAGTATTCCGCTGTATTTGCTATCCCTCATCGGCCTCATCCTGGTCTTACTCGTAGGGAAAAAAATAGGGGGGAGTACCCGCTGGTTTAGTTTAGGGTTCCTAGGAACTTTTCAGCCTTCTGAGTTATCGAAGTGGATCACGCTTCTCTTAGCGAGCCATATTTGGGGGCAGTATCAACCTGATCGAACGCCTAAATATTTAACTATTCTTTTTTCCGCTACGATTTTAGTACCTATGGTCTTTATATTCTTACAACCTGATTTAGGTATGGCTGTTAGTTTTTTACCTATTTTCATTCTGATTCTACTCATCAAGGAATTCCGTTTTAAGAGCGTTGCGATAGCCATGATCTTATTGTCACTGGCGGGGGTCTGGGGATGGAAGCATGTCCTAAAACCCTATCAAAAAGAACGGGTGATGACTTTCTTGAATCCCTCGAAGGATCTCAAAGGCCCAGGCTATCAAATTAATCAAAGCCGAATTGCGATAGGTAATGGGGGCTTATGGGGTCATGGAATCGGAGGAGGCACACAGACTCAGTTGAATTTTATTCCCGTTAAAACGACCGACTTTGTTTTTTCTGTTTGGGCTGAAGAGCATGGTTATATCGGTGTCTGCGTGGTGCTGACTCTTTTTGGTCTTTTGATTACGCGCATGTTGGATATTGGGGTTCGAGCTCGAACCCTCGAAGAGTCTTATTTCGCTATTGGGGCGGCCTGTATTTTTTCTTTGCATTTTTTCGTTAACGTAGGGATGGTAATCGGCGCTCTACCCAATAAAGGTATGGCTCTTCCATTCTTTAGCTACGGCGGAAGTTCTACGTTAGCCTTTTGTTTAGTCTTGGGATTACTAGGCGGCATTCAACATCGAGGGGTTTCTAAGTCATGACCCGTGAGCGCATGCAATCACTTTCTGATCAAATTCGAGAGCATCGATATCGCTATTACATTTTAGATCAGCCTAGGCTATCCGACGCGGAATACGACGCCCTAGAACAGGAATTAGTCCTTTTAGAGACACGGCATCCTGAGTGGAAAGACCCTAATTCACCGACGGGGCGTGTTGGAAGTGAACCGTTGAGCGTATTTTCTAAAGTCCAACACGAGCCTCCCATGTATAGCCTCAGCAATACTTATTCTTTTGATGAAATTCAAGAGTGGGTCACTCGTATGGGGCGATGGATTCCAACGGACCAACTGCAATTTGCTTATGAGTTAAAAGTCGATGGTCTTTCACTATCTTTGGAATATGCTCAGCGCACCTTGGTGCGCGCCATCACAAGAGGCGATGGAACCCTTGGCGAAGATGTGACCGCGAATGCAAAGACCATCGCAGATATTCCCCTTCAGCTTCCCTTGGATGCGCCCGAGTATTGCATCATACGAGGCGAAGTTTTTTTATCGCGTAAACGCTGGGAAGAACTCAATCAAGAACGGGATCTACTGAATGAAACTCGTTTTGCAAACCCCCGCAATGCGGCGAGTGGCACTATGAAGCTTCTCGACAGCGGAGAAGTGGCCCGTCGGCGTCTGCAGTTTATTCCTTGGCAATGGGTTTCGGCTGAAGTTCATTCGCAAGGGATGGAAGACTTGAGCCGTTGGGGGTTTTCTCGAATGCCCCTCTATGGGGCCGGAGGTTTCAAGAGCTTATCGGACTTTATTAATGGAGTTCAACCGATACGAGCTACCTTGGGTTTTGATATTGACGGCATTGTGATCAAAGTGAATGATAAAACACTACAAGAGCAATTGGGCTTCACGGATCGTGCACCTCGATGGGCTGTGGCCTATAAATTTGCCGCCGAACAAGCCACCACGCGTATACACAATATCATTTGGCAAGTGGGTCGATCAGGAAAACTGACCCCCGTTGCTGAACTCGATCCTGTGCAATTGGGGGGGTCGACGGTGAAGCGAGCGACCTTACACAACGCCGATGAAATTGATCGCCTCGGACTGAGAATTGGTCATCGGGTATTCATTGAAAAAGGCGGCGATATTATTCCCAAAATTATTGCTCGGGTTCCCGAGGATCATCCCCAAGTGCTACCGCCGTTCGTCCTCCCGACGGCATGCCCTATCTGCGGGGGCTCTCTTGGAAAATCTGAAGAAGAGGATGTCGCCATTCGCTGCCTCAACTGGCGGTGCCCCGCTCAACTGGAAGGCCGTTTATTGCATATGGGTTCTCGTGTTGCGCTTCAAATTGAAGGACTAGGGGACGCCCTCGTACAACAATTAATTGAAAGCGGGAAGTTCCAAGAGCCCTGGGATCTATTTAGGTTGATCGAAGATCCTGAAGGCGAATTGTTTTTATCCGGCCTTGAGCGGATGGGTGGGAAAAGTGCTCAAAATCTTTTGGGCCAATTAAAAGCGGCGAGACATAAATCATTAGCTAAGTGGATTCATGCTTTAGGCATCCCTTTTGTGGGGGTTCGAACAGCTGAAATTCTAGCGGATCGTTACAGGTCTATGGAACGATTTTCACAATGTACGTGGGATGAATTACAAACGGTCGAAGAGATCGGCCCGAAAGTGGCCACCGCCATTCTTGCTTTTCTCGAAACCTACCCTCATTTAGCCCAAACCTTAGAGGCGTTGAAGGTAAGTCCCGAAGCTCCCCTTCACCAGCCGAGGTCCCAAGCACTCGCAGGCGAGATCGTGGTGGTGACTGGGATTCTGAGCCAACTCTCGAGACAACAAGCCGAAGTATGCTTAAAAAATCTTGGGGCTAAAGTCACCAATAGTGTGTCATCGAAAACGACCCTTCTTCTAGCAGGAACCGAGGCAGGATCAAAACTTGAGAAGGCTCGAAGTTTGGGGATTAGAATTGTGGATGAGGCCTGGCTTTTAACCCTCGTTCCGTCCCCATAGTTTTAAAGGTAGCGTCTCTCTTGGAAGGCAGGTCCATCATGAAAAAGCTTTCGCAGCACTTTGCCACCAACTGTATTCATGCCGGTCAAGAGCCCGATCCCACCACTGGGGCGGTGATGACGCCGGTCTATTTCACGTCAACGTATGCTCAAGATGGATTTGGCAAACATAAAGGTTATGAATATGGACGAACCCATAACCTGACGCGTGCGGCCGTGGAAGGGAATCTCGCAGCGCTCGAGGGGGGCCAGCATGGGATTGCCTTTGCCTCGGGTTTAGCCGCCACCCAAGCGATTCTTGAATTACTGTCCCAAGGGGATCATCTCATTTTAGGGAACAACGTTTATGGGGGAACCTATCGTTTAGTCGACAAGATTATGTCGCGCCTAGGTCTTTCGTATACACAGGTCGACACCGCAGATCTGGTCGCGGTTAAACAATCGCTGCAGCCCAATACACGTTTGGTGATGCTCGAGACGCCCACGAATCCCATGTTGGGGTTGACGGATATCCCAGCGGTGCGATTGATTTTAAAGGAAGCACACTCGGATGCCCTCTTGGCGATCGATAATACCTTTGCGACGCCCTACAATCAATTGCCGCTCAATCTAGGCGCTGATTTAGTTTGGCACAGCACGACGAAGTATCTGAATGGCCATAGTGATTCGATCGGGGGTGTCGTCATTACTTCTCGTGACGACCTCGCAGAAAAGATCCGTTTTATCCAGAACGCAGGAGGAGCCATTCTGTCTCCGATGGATGCATGGCTCATTCTCCGAGGTACGAAAACCCTTCATTTAAGAATGGCGAAACACAACGAGAACGCACAAAAAATTGCTGAGTGGTTGTCTCAACGCTCGGATATTCCTCGTGTTTATTTTCCAGGACTCCCTTCACATCCCCAGCATGCACTCGCTAAAAAACAAATGAAGGGTTTTAGTGGAATGGTCAGTTTTGACACCTTAGACGTGGAGAGAACGCGACGTATTGGGGCTGCTTTCAAGCTCTTTACCTTGGCTGAATCCCTAGGGGGTGTTGAGAGCTTGGTCTGCCATCCTGCAAGCATGACCCACGGGAGCGTGCCGGAAGCAGATCGGGCCGCCTTAGGGCTGACCGATTCCCTCTTGCGACTTTCGGTAGGCGTTGAAGACGTGGAGGACTTGATCGCAGATCTCGACCAAGCCCTCAAAGCCTAAATGATTTCTTAAGGGCCACCACGGCGACGAAACCCAGGCGCCTCTTCGGCGGGTTTGGTAACGGCTAAGGGTACCGTGAGAATTTGACCCCCATATTCCATGGAGAGTTGATAAGTTCCCGCTCTAGCAAAGGGGCGTCGTCCAGGAGGTAAATTCTTCAGGGTAGTGGGATCCACTAAGTAATCCCAAGTCAGGTGATTCAATCCTGCCGCAGCTTGGATATGCCAAGACTTGGCCTCTTTACCTTCTGCGTTAACCAATCGGAGATGAACGAGACCAGGTGTTGCTACATGAAAGTGAAGATCCAAGGGATCTTCGACGATGGGGTTATACCAAGTGGGGCGATCGTTAGCCCACCAGGTTCGAGCAGCGACCTTGGGAGCTTCAAAGAGATGGGCTTTTTTCGTTCGGATCGCATCCGTGTATCCATGAAGCACATTTAAAGAAGCTACATAAATACTTCGGCCATGCGTCGCAACGACAAGATCCTTGGTCTTGGATTGAATCACCATGTCGTGTACGGGAACCCGCGGTAAACCTTGGCCCAATACATCCCAAGAGCGCCCTCCATTCAACGAGGTGTAAACCCCCGTGTCGGACCCGACGTATAGGATCGATGGGTTAGCCGGATCTTCACGAAGGACATTGAAGTTCTCTTCAGGCAAGTTTCCCTTGATGGATTGCCAATTGGAACCGAAGTTCGTGGATTTATAGAGTAACGTTTCTTGCGTATCATTTCGATAAGCATTCAAAACGACATAGATGGTCCCTTCTTGGGCATAACTTGCTTCTAGTCTCGAGACCCAACGTTGTCGAGGAAGGCCCTTGGAAATATTGACCCATGTTCGTCCCCCGTCTTGGGTCACATGCACGAGCCCATCATCAGTACCCGCATAGAGAACACCAAATCGCTTGGGGCTCTCGGTCAATGCGCTGATGGTGCCAAACGGTACATCGCCCGAGGGGGGATTTGTCGTCAGATCACCACTAAGCTCAATCCAGGTATCCCCACGATCCATACTTCGCAGTACCTTTTGGGTCCCCGTATAGACGACATCCGGAGCATGCGAAGAAATTTTAATCGGTGTTTGCCAATTAAAACGATATGGATCGTCCCGAAGGGCTGCGTGAGGGCGTATGGACTTTCGTTCGGAGCCTTTCAGCCGTGACATAAATCCAAATTGGCTTTCCGTATAAATAGTTTGATTATCTTTCGGATTTACCTGAACAAAGCCCCCGTCACCCCCATAAATTGATTTCCAGGTATCGCGACTCTGTCGTGGACGAAGTGTTTTGGCAGGCCCCGTCATGACGCCGTTATCCTGAAGCCCTCCATAGATTTGATAAGGCTCAGCTTGATCGACTTCCACCGTATAAAATTGGCCCACGGCTAGATTTTCTATTTCGCGCCAACTGCTTCCACCATCGGACGAAATATTAAGACCCCCATCATTTCCCAGAATGATGTGTTGAGAATTTTTGGGGTTAATCCACATGGCATGATGATCCACGTGAGGTATCGCACCCTCTTCTCCGTTAGCACTTTCGAAGGTTCGACCCCCGTCTCGCGTCTGAATGACAGGGACCCCCATCAAATAGACATGGCGGTCATCATTAGGATCCACCGTTAACTGACCGAAATAATACCCATAGGTATTAATGACGTTATCAAGGCGCTGGGTATGAGTTTTGATCCAATTTGCAGCTCCATCCGTCGTCACATACAGTTCGGGTCCTACAATATCCGTTTCAAAAAGAGCGGCATTATCATCGTTGATTGCATTCAAGAGATCTCGGATCTGAAGTTTGCCCTTGGTTATATCTTCAAGAATAGTCTCAGCGCGTAATGAGGGATCTAGATCATTACTCCGAATAAAGTCTTGGAGGGTTTTGGGGTCTAGTTTCAGAAATTCATCCTTCGTCATAGTACGAATTTTTTTAGCCGTCAGCCGAGTCGCATCCTCATAAGGATTCACTTCATTACTAGGTCTCAGGTTCTGATTGTCCATGAAGGCATAGATCTTTTGAGGATTTTGTCGACTCTGCCCAAGGCCAATACGACCCACACCGGCGTCGCGAGGAAGGCCTCCCATAACGAGAGTCCAGTTCGCTCCAGCATCCATCGTTTTATAGATGCCACTTCCAGGGCCGCTTTCTAAAAAATTCCACGGCTTACGATCTTTTTCCCATAGGGCTGCATACACAATATTAGGGTTACTGAAATCGATCAATACATCAGTCGCCCCCACGCGATCGCTTCCCTTGAGGCTGGGTACCCAAGTGATTCCGTTATCCGTCGTTTTGTAGATGCCTCGTTCACCCCCTTCAGTGTAAAGAGGACCCTGAGATGCAACATAAACGGTTTTAGATTCTGTGGGATGGAGGGCAATCCGTGCGATACGATGACTATTCTTTAAGCCGGCGCGTCGCCAAGTTTGTCCGCCGTCTTGCGAATGATAAAGTCCAGCGCCTGCATAAGAACTTCGGCTGGCATTGGGTTCCCCGGTTCCAATCCATATCTCTTGGGGCTGCCCGTTGTTTCCCCAGCGTACGGCCAACGCACCGATGATTCCTACTTCTTCTTGGTCGAATAAAGCGCTCCAACTGGCACCATCATTGTGCGTAATCCAAAGGCCCCCCGTCGCAAAAGCGACCATCCAATGTTGGGGTTGATGGGCGTCCACCGAAATATCGACGACGCGCCCCCCTTGAGCCATAGGTCCCACCGATCTAAAAGGAATACCCTTCAAGGGGCTCGCTAGTGCCAGTTGCTTACGGACTTCAAAAGATTTCTCTCGAGTCTCTAAGCTTCCAGCGGCGACTTTGAGATTGTATGTTTGGGACTCTCGAATCTTAGGGTGAATAGTTTGACCCACGAGACTCAACGAAACCAAAAGGACGAATATTCTACGCATAGACAGACCTCGTGTCTCCACAGTTTAGCCTCAGTCAAGAACGACGACGGATGCCAATTCGCTAGAGACCGCAGATCTCTTTAATTTGAGGCGTGACCGATCGACTTACTTCTAGTTCTACACCCTCAGCCACGCGAACAGAAATACGACCTCCGTCGAGGGTACGTGCACCTAAAATAGCTTGAACTCTTAAAAGAAGATGGCGTTGAATACGAACGAGGCCTTCACGAGTGAAATGAGTTTCAACTTGAGCGAGCGTGTCCCATTGGGTTCGAAAACGTTGATGGCCGTCAGGACCTAGTTGGACCCAAGCCCAAACGGATTCTTCCTCGACTTCAAAGTGCGTCGTGCGTTTCATATCTATAAAGAGGTAGCCATTCCCAACCCTGACGGCATAACGAGAACCGAGAGAAAGTGATTGCTCTTTTCGATTAGTCATCGGTAATGTGTTCAAACGATCGAGACAGCGTTCTAGACGGTCTTGGGAGACCGGCTTGAGTAGATAATCTGAGGCTTCAAACTCAAAGGCGCTAACCGCGTGTTGATCAAAAGCCGTGACGAATACGACGGCTAAAGCACTGGGGAGTTCCGCAATGATTTCGAGACCACTGGGCCCGGGCATCTGAATATCAAGGAAACAAACATCAGGTTCTTTATTTTCCTTGAGCCATGAAAGGGCGGCGGGGCCGTCTGTACACTCTCCAACAACTTCAACATGAAGCCCTTCGAGTAATCGGCGAAGCCTCTGTCTCGCTAGAGGCTCATCATCAACAATCAGGGCTTTCATAAAGACCACCCGGAATAATGATCCGGAATAATGATTTGAGCATAAGTCCAACCGTCGCGCGCAAGCAACTGAAAGGAGGCTTTACCTCCATAGGCGATCTTAAGTCTCGAATCCAGATTGGTAAGCCCTAAGCCCCAAACAGGATTAGGGGGGAGAGGGATGCCCGAGTTTTCCACTGACAGAGAAAGTCGGCCATCCGGAAGACGAGAAGATTGAATACGGACAATGGAAGGATTGATCGAGGGGGTCACACCATGTTTGAGAGCATTTTCAACGAGTGGCTGAAGAATGATCGGGTGTATGAGGATGGAATTTAAACTGTCGTCCCATTGCCACTCGACATGAAGCCGAGACTCTAAACGCAGGAGTTCTAAGGCAAGCCACTGTTCAATAAAAGCCTTCTCTTCTCCGAGCGTACTCTTCTGTTTGGACGAAAAAGTGAGAAATTGACGATAAAGCATCGAGAGATCTAAGATGCCCTTTTCTGCTTTGATGGGATTTTGATGAACTAACTCAGCGAGACCGTTGAGAGAGTTATGAAGGACATGAGGGGACAACTGCGCCTGCAGGCCATGAAGTCGGGTCTGGTTGAGGGCGCCTGCCATCGTTTCTTTTTCTAGTTTGTCGACACCTCCATTGGCAAGCAAAGCGCCGATGATAGTAGAAATGACCGTATTCGCTGGAGCCCGCTTGACCCAGTCCCAATAATTAAAGTGTTGATCCATTTCGCCACCCAAAAAATGAGCAGGGACACCCTCGGATCCATCCGACAAAATAACAAACGATACGCTGTATGCCAAGATTAGCCATAAGCAATTAAAAACGATCGACTGCACCGTACCTCTCAAAATACCTGCCCGAAGTTGCTCATCGCCAGAATAAAGCCACGGCAAGGGAGATAGAAGGCCAATACCGGCCGTGAGAGACGACATGATAAACAAAATTCCAAACCAAAAATTCAGTTGGGGTATGACCAAGAGATTTTTATTCTGTATCAAAAAGATACTGAGAAATATAACAGTCAACAACGAAATTACAATCCAGGTCGACGAGCGACGCATGGTGTTTTGGGTAAAATTATTTAGGCCCTGAACAGTCATCAATTAAGAATGACAGAGGAGACGACGGGGGAGGCCTAATGAGGGGTAATCGTACGAATTTGGGAGGCCAACGAGAGGATTCCGTTGATGAGGAACTGCATACCCACGCCCGCCAAGATGAATCCCATTAATTTCGTTAAAATCTTTTCACCCAAGGTTCCTAGTTTTTTAAAGATGACCGTCGCATTGATGAGTACAAAATACGTCATGGTGCTATTTGCCAAAATAGCAAATAGCACTAAGGCGTAATCACGCAAAGACACTTCCGTCACGAACCCCATAACCGTACTGAGCGTACCGGGGCCTGCGAGAAGGGGAATGCCGAAGGGAATCACGGCGTAATCTTCCGGAAGACGATGTCGAGCCGCATCCTGCTCCTGAGGCGTGATGCGATTTTGGCTATCTCCTGACAACATGGCAAAAGAGCGAGATAAAACTAAAATGCCCCCGACGAATTTCATCGCTAGGGCGGTAAACCCGAAGAAGCTAAAAATAAACTGTCCGAGCACCGCGAAGACAATCATTGCAAGACCTGCGGTGATACAAGCCCGGCGTGCCATCTTTTTCATTGCGGCCGAATCCACATTAGCGGTAGACGAAGCAAAAACTACCGAGGCGCTCACGGGATTCAATACGGAAAATAAAGAGGCGAGTACCCCAATCAAATAAGAACTACTGGAAACAAGAGTTTCTAGACTCATCGAATGACTTTAGCCTTTGGTTGAAGTTTTAAGATTTTTCCGTCTAGGGTCTGCATAGGCTTGATACCCAGTTCCGAGGCAAGAGTAGGCGCTAAATCTACGATTTCAACACCGTCGGATACGACTCGATGCTCCCAGGGGCCCCAAAAAACGAGAGGGACATGGCGATCATAGTTCATCGGGCTTCCATGTTGAGACCCCGCCATACCCCATGTGGTATAGGGCTTGAAAACCACAAAAATATCGCCCGCGCGACGCGAATCGTAACTCAGATTAAACCGTTGAGCCATGGAGAGTGTCCGAGGGTCTTGATTCGGAGGAACGATAGCTTTAACAATGTCTTCTCGGCTAAAGACTTCTTCAACATGGGGGGCAGCCTTTACGATCTCGAGGAGCTTGGGCATAAGCTTTTCTTGGCTAGATAAATCTACCTCTATGGGCAGGGCAGCTTGGTTAATGTAGAGATCGGTGGGGGGATTTCCCGTCACTCTGAATATGTCTAGAGAGTCAGCGCGAGAAGTCGTTAGCTTGGTTCGAGCCGCTTCGTTGAGTACCTTCAGCCATGGGGCAGATGAGTCTCTTTCGGCCATTAAGCCTTGGGCATTTAATCGTTCAGCAAAGTCAGGGGCGCCGTGATCTGAAGTGAGAATAATCACCACATTGGAATCTTTGGATTTCAGGAATTCAATAAAGGAACCTAGGGCTTGATCCAGCCTTAAAAGGTGGTCTTGCATTTCGGGTCCCCCGGTTCCAAAAGCATGCCCCACATAATCAGTCCCAGAAAGTCCAAGCGTCACGATATCGACATGGTTACCTTGACCTAATTGTTCTTTCTCAATGAATTTTTGAGCAAACTGAAGAATCAGTTCATCATAAAACGGGGTGGCTCGAAAGCGTTTGAAAAATCCAGAATCCAATGGGTCATCGATCGACTTGATGGTTCTCGGAAGACCAGTTTTGATAATTCTTTCCCCAAGATAATCTCCGTCCAAGAGATAAGTTTGCGGCTTAGCAATTGAAGGATTCGTTTTTGAGGAGGACCATATAATCGATTGGTCCTGAAGTGACTGGAGCCAATTTTGATTGGCCACTTGGAGCCATTGAGGTAGATCTAATCGATAAGCGGTTGAGGTCGTAAACCCCACAAAGGACTCAAACCAATAAACGTCAGGCGTTGAAGAGCCTGCCATGAAAATACTGCTGCGGTCTTTCCCTGAAATCGCAACTAACCGCGATTGGGGGTCTTGATGAATGAGCCAATCTCCCAAGCTAGTCCCTGAAAACCAACCATTGCTTGCTCCCTTGCGTCCCGCGGTGGCAAACAGAACAGAAACATTATCATCCTCGGTAGAGTCTATGCGTTTGAAGCCGGCCCCAAACCATGTGTTGCTCACGATCCCAGTATGCGAGGGGTATCGACCCGACATGATCGTGGCATGCCCGGGCGCTGTCTCCGTGGATGCATGAGAATGATAAGCTTCAGAAAAGACCACACCCTCTTTAAAAAGAGTTTTTAAACCCCGAGACCACTGGCTCTGATAACGCATTACCGAATGAGATGATAGTTGATCGACTGACACAATCACCACCAAACGTGGACGAGGAGCTCCTTGTAAATAGATACCAAGCGTAGAAAAAGCGATGAAATAGAAACAGGATTTTGAAATAGTTCTATTCATTTAGGCGCTCCGTTGTGTTGGGTTGTCGATGCGATGATCCCTTGCAAGGGGCTACTCGCCTGAGCTGTGGAACGATGGGGCATGCGCCCTGCTTCAAACGCAAGGCGGCCAGCCTGGACGGCAGCACGCATCGCCTCAGCCATTACGACAGGATTTCGAGCTTCCGCCACAGCGGTATTCATCAGTACTCCATCGGCGCCCAACTCCATGGCAATGCAAGCATCACTTGCCGTTCCCACGCCTGCATCTACAATCATGGGAATCTTATAGGGCTTAAGGGTTTCGCTTATCAGTTGAAGGGTGGAAGGATTCTGGACTCCTTGGCCTGACCCAATCGCACTCCCGAGAGGCATGACCGCCGCACAACCAACGTCCGCTAATTTCTTAGCCAAGATCGGATCAGCATTCACATAAGGTAGGACAATAAATTTCTCTTTGACGAGTTCCCGTGCGGCGGCGAGCGTCGCTTCATTATCAGGGTATAAAGAATGGGGATCTCCGATCACCTCGAGTTTAATCCAATCTGTTTGAAGCGCTTCCCGTGCCAGTCGTGCGACACGCACAGCATCGTCAGCGGTATAACATCCAGCCGTATTGGGGAGAATGCGCAAATGAGGTAAGATCCAATGAAGAATATTAGCTTCGCCTTCTGCGCTCAAATCAAAACGACGAACGGCTAGGGTGACCATTTCTACTGCGGCGGCCTGGTGACAGGCTTGCATGATATCGAACGAGGGGTATTTTCCGGTTCCCAAAATAAGCCGGTTCGAGAATTCAAGTGGTCCTAGTTGCCAAGGCATTGATACTCCACAGAAATATAGTTTACCTTGCTCGCTCGGGACATTACTCGGGGTTAGGCATCAGATTAAAATGCTCCAGCAGTTCTCCTAGGAGATAAAGTGAGCCTATAAATAAAACTGGGTCTCCCTGATGCGCTTTCAAGCGAGGCTCTAGTTCGTCCCATGAGGGAAGATTCGTATAGTCAACGGATGCATGAGCGAATAATGCCCCGAGATCACCCAGCGTTGCAAATCGATCGGCCCGTCCCTGAATAAAGGTTAAGGATTTGTGGGGAAAATGCTTGAGTACCTGAACCATGGTCGCGAGGTCTTTGTCTTGCATGACGCCAAAATAAAGATGGGGCGTCATGCCCGTCGCTAAGCAATGTTGTCTGAGGGCCTCAAGGCCCTCTGGATTATGGGCGCCATCTAGCCAAACATTGTCAAACCCTGGAAGTGCAGAAAGTCGTCCAGGCCAATGAAGATGGGCCAAACTTTCTAGACATAGGTGAATGGGGAGATGGAACCCCATACTTCTTAAGCACGCTAGCACCTCCAAGGCACACGCTAAATTGTCCAATTGGTGGCGGCCTGCTAAGCCAAACTTTTGACTATCGACAAGTGAGTGATCCCAAAAAAGATGGGCGCGCGCCTCCAGAGTAGAAGCGACATGAATGGAAGGCGCAGACTCCAGAAGGGATTCCGCCCAATCCTGGGAGATCGAGGGCCCCAAGACAAGCGGTCGATGCGAGCGTGCAATGGCTAACTTTTCGCGTCCAATCAATTCTCTCGTATGTCCGAGGTATTGTTGATGATCTAACCCCACATTGGTTATGACACTAAGAATGGGATCGGTCACATTGGTAGCATCCCATCGACCCCCCATGCCGACTTCGACAAAGGCCAAATCGACTTGTTCCTCTGAAAAACATTGCAGGGCTGTGGCGATGATCGATTCAAAATAAGTCAGCTTGATTCCTAAGTCCTTTTCTTTATGAAAGATGTCTTCGAGAAAGTGGTTCAAGGTCGTAAACGAAATGAATTGTCCGTCGATCCATATCCGTTCTCGAGGGTGTCTCAAATGCGGACTGGTGGTCCATCCCACCTTCAAACCCGCGGCGCGACACGCATGAGCTAGGATAGACCCCGTGCTGCCTTTGCCATTGGTACCCCCGATTAAAACAACAGGGTAATGACGATCGGGGTGCCCAAGTGCTTCAAGGATGGCTTGGGTATTGTGAAGGCCTTTCTTGATCCCAAAAAAAGATCGATTGGATAGCTGCTCGAGCCCATTCCCTTCAGGAACAGGTTCATGCCAAGGGATAAAACAATCAACCGAATGAGGGTTCATGATTTTAAAGATAAATCTGTTTCAATCAAAGGGTGATCACTAAAGAAATTAACCTTTTTTGGAAGGACCTACTTTAAGCCCCTCATAAAGACGATCGAGTTGTTCGGCATCACTGTAATGAAAAATGAGTATACCTTTTTTCCCATGCCCTTTAATCTCAACCCGCGTCGACCACGATTGAGTAAGTTTTTCCGCCGCATCTTTTAGAAAAACTGTGTTGGGATTCAGTTTCTTTTTCTTGAGTATTTTGGAGGATTGAAGTTGGTTGACACGCACTTCGAGGGCACGGACACTCAGGCGCCGATCAATGACTTCTCGAGCCACCTGTTCCTGAAGCCGGGGGCTTTCTAGGCTCAGCAAAACCTTGGCGTGACCGATCGATAACTGTCGTTCTGAAATCATCGTTTGAACAGCTGACGGCAATTTTAGAAGTCGCAGTGTATTCGCAACTTGGGGTCTTGATTTACCCACACGATCAGCAACTTGTTCCTGCGTATATTTCAATAAATTGCCTAGATTCCAATAGGCTCGTCCTTCTTCAATGGGATTGAGTTCCTCTCGCTGAATATTTTCAACGAGAGCATACTCAAGCAGTTCATTATCGGGAACCTCTCGAACCACAATGGGGACATGAACGAGGCCTGCCTTTTTAGCAGCACGCCAACGACGTTCGCCAGCAATAATTTCAAATCGCTGACCTACCTTGCGCGTCACGATGGGTTGGATAATTCCATGAGTCTTAATACTCGCGGAAAGCTCATCCAAAGCCTCATCATTGAAGGTAATACGGGGTTGAGCGCGATTGGGCGTTAAGAGATCAATAAGGACTTCTTGCGCATTCCCATCCCCCACAGAGGTGCGTTGTTGCATAAGAGCCTTGAGTCCTTTACCCAGGGCAGGTCGTTTAGCAGCATTCATAACGTATCCTTAGCAAGTTCATTTTTTTTACGACGTAACCACTCTTTCGTGAAGTGGATGTAGGCTTGCGCCCCTTTAGATTTCAAATCATAAAAAGCAATGGGTTTCCCATGACTGGGAGCTTCGGCAAGACGAATATTTCTAGGGATTGATGTCTTAAAGACTTTGCCTGGGAAACTTTTGCGAACCTCGTTCGCAACCGCGGAGCCGAGGTTCGTTCTTTCTTCGGCCATCGTAAGCAGAATGCCGCCTAGTTGGAGGCTTGGATTCGATTGTTTTTGGACTGCATTGAGCGTATCCACTAATTCTACGAGTCCGTCCATCGCTAAAAATTCACAAGGCATGGGAACAATGAGTTCATCGGCCGCGGTGAAAGCATTCAGAGTCATGGTTCCCAAGGCAGGAGGCGAATCGATCACAATATAGTCATAGGCTTCTTTAATCTGGCTCAACGCATTTTTTAAATTATAGAGTTGGGACTCGTCCGTCAAATCACTGAACTCCAAGCGCGAGAGATCTTTTCCTGCGGGAATGATTTGTAGGGTAGCGATCTCGGTGTTCAGAACTAAAACATCTGCCGGAGTTCCGGTTAACAGGGCATAAGCGCCGGCTTGGTCATTCGGCTTCTCAAAACCTAGGCCTGTGGTCGAGTGCCCCTGTGGATCTAGATCAATCAACAAAACCATATGCTCGAGAAGGGCGAGTGAGGCAGCAAAATTAATGGAGGTGGTGGTTTTACCCACACCCCCTTTTTGATTTGCGATAACAACAATTCTTGCAGTCACGTTTTATCACCTTCCCCGATCATTCAAGAGTGTGGAACAAATTATATTTTACCTTGTTCCACAGTACGCTTACCGTGATTGCACACCTTTAAGGGCTGATTTAACAGGCCTTTGAGAGAACCAGCCTATGAGAGCTCGATCTCAATAGCCTCTTCAACTCGGATAGGGCCAGACAGCCATAAGTTATCCCAGCGACCCCCCTGAATAGAAGATAGGGTTATATGGACAGGTTCTTGAGCCGTATGAAATTTCCAAGAGGTACATTCGGTCATTTCAGTGAGCCATGCTCCGGCTACAGCACATCCTGTACCGCAGCAGGCAGTTTCCCTCTCAACTCCTCTTTCGTAAGATCGAATTCGCGCTTCTCCGCGACGAATCATCTGAACGATATTAACATTCGTTCCGTTCGGGAAAATTTTATGGTGTCGAAGAGGAGGTGCCCAATGATGCAAGTCGAAGGGGACAATAACGTCCATCAAAATTACTAATTGGGGATTCCCGATAAATCCATATCGGTACGGATAAGGTAAGTCGAGAGACACATTAAATAAGCCCATACGATCATCTACTGAAAAATTTAGCGCGACTCCCTCGGTATCTTTTTTTAAAAAGACTTGTTCTTGGTTGGAATAACAAGACACCACTTCTGCGTGAGGAATCTGAAGGAGGGCGAGCGCCGCGCGCGTTCCGTTCGAGCAAAAGGTCTCAGCTCCATCGGTATCCCAATGGGTCATTACCCAAGACTGGCCAGGGCGGTAAGGGCTTAAGAGAAAGAAACCATCCACTTGTGCGGGGTGTTCTTTAAGAGCCTGGGCCCAGCGAGGCCCATCTTTCAATTGAAAGTCCTCCGACTCAATTGCATAGGCGAACCGATTGCCGCTCCCGGATGCCACATGAAGTTTCATAGGAAAAATGCTCGCGCGTTCTATTTCTGCTTAGGTTCTTGGAAGACATATACGCGTTCATTGGGCATCTGCATTCCGCGTTGTCGAGCCATGATTTCATAGATCAATTCATTTTTTCCTTTGATTTGCTCGAGCGAAGATTTCAAGAGGCCATTTTCACTTCGAAGCTTTTCGAGTCGCTGTTCATATTGATTAAGTTGCTTTCGGCTTCGTTGTAAGTTGTGGAACTCGGGGCGCACAAAAACAACCACTGCGGTGACGGCAAACGAGAGTAACCATGCCCACATCAAACTATCCTTGCGATTAAAGATGCCCATAAATCTACCTTACCTTAAAGCTGAGGGCCTCTGCGCCAGCGTAGCGAGCCTGAGAGCCCAGCTCTCTCTCTATCTGTATCAGCCGATTATATTTAGCCACCCGATCAGTTCTGGCTGGCGCCCCTGTCTTAATTTGTTTCGCCGAAGAGGCGATCGCCAAATCCGCAATAAAAGTATCCTCACTCTCGCCGCTCCGATGGCTGATAATGCAGCGATAACCCGCCTGATGAGCTATGTCAATCGCCTGGAAGGTTTCTGTCACCGTCCCGATTTGATTAAGTTTAACCAACAGCGCATTGGCTATATGATCGGAAATTCCTTGCTTCAAAATGGCGGGGTTGGTCACAAAAACATCGTCACCCACAAGTTGGATCTTATCGCCAAGTGCGGCGGTTAGTTGTTGCCACCCTGCATAGTCATCTTCGGCCATCCCATCCTCAATGCTGATAATAGGAAATTGCCGGATGAGTGATTCGTAGTAACTTAATAAGGTTTCTGAGGTCCACGATTTTCGATCTAAATGATACTGGCCGTCTCGGTAAAACTCTGAGGCGGCACAATCAAGTGCAAGGTAAACATCTTGACCTAACCGAAGTCCTGAATGCTCAATGGCTTCGGCGATACAGTGCAAGGCGGCTTCATTACTTTCCAGATGCGGGGCAAAGCCTCCCTCATCACCGACACCGGTAGCAAGTTTCTTGGTTTTGAGTACCTTTTTAAGATTTTGGTAAATTTCCGCGCCCCAGCGAACCGCCTCATGAAAACTAGGCGCTGCGACGGGGACCACCATAAATTCTTGAATATCGACGTTAGTATCTGCATGAGCGCCACCGTTTAAAATATTCATCATGGGAACAGGCAAATAGAGCGAATCGGTCGATCTCAATTGACGATAGAGGGGAGTCTTTAAAGACCGGGCTGCCGCCACGGTAGTTGCCATGGAAACTCCCAAAATAGCATTGGCTCCTAAGTGAGATTTATTGTGCGTTCCATCCAAATCAATCATTCGTTCATCAATTGCTTTTTGATCGAAAGGGCTCCAGTTCTTTAGGTGAGGGGCAAGGAGGGTTTCCACTGCGTTAACAGCTTTCAAGACTCCCTTACCACCGTATCGCTTGGTGTCTTGATCGCGACGTTCGAGTGCTTCTTTTGAACCGGTGGAAGCTCCCGAGGGAACGATCGCACTTCCAAAATGTCCATCCGATAGAAATACCGTCACTTGAAGCGTGGGATTTCCCCGACTATCTAAAACTTCGAGGGCTTGAATATTTTCAATAAGGGTCATGTGATTAACTTTAGGTTGGATTATCGTCTTTAGAAAGGAAAACCCCCGTTTCCGGGGGTCTTCTTAAAAAGAAAAGCCCCTTTCAGGGCTGCGATTTAACGCTTTTTCTTTTTGGTGGCTTTTTTGGCCACTTTCTTTTTGGTGGCTTTTTTAGCTACTTTTTTAGTAGCTTTTTTAGCCGCTTTTTTCTTGGCCATGATTGGCTCCTTTTTGCCCTTGCGGGCTGTTGTGGAAGGGGTGCGGTGAGCCGGTGTTCCAGGCTTTCTGGACCCGGTATCTTTCCGCGGGGAAGAAATTTTTTCTTTGGCTACTTTGGTAGCAGCCGATGCAACCTTGGTGGCCACTGGGGTGACGACGGGCGTTGGGACCGCTTTCACCTTGGGAATTTTTTTAACGGGGGGTTCTTCGCCTTTTAATAATGAGGCTAAGCGCTTGCCGGGATAAAAATCATCCAAGAGCGCGTCGCCAATAATGACACCATGAACTCCAAGAGCGTGGAGATGCTTCACTTGGACTATGCGATTAATACCTGCCTCAAACATAATGAGAGAATCTTTAGGAATCTTCTTAATGAGCGTAATGGACTTATCGTAGTTGGGATTCCAATTTTCTAAATTGCGTCCTACGATACAAAAGATCTGAGCGCCGACTTCGATTGAGCGCTTAATGTCTTCGTCATTGGTCACTTCGAAGACAACATCTAAACCCTTAGCAGCGGCCAACTTATTTAAATCCACTAATTTAGATTGGGCTAGCAGGGCCGGCATTAAGAAGATGGCGTCTGCCCCTAGAATCTTACTTTCTTCAACTTGGTATTCCTCAAAAATAAATTCGCGTCGCAGCAGAGGAACCTTCACTTGGGAGCGGGTTTCCGATAGACCTTTATCATCACCAAAATAAAGGAACTTATCCGTAGCGATTGAAAGGGCTTTGGCACCATTTTCTATAAGGCTTTTTGCATGTGTCGAAGCTTTAAAATTAGAACGCGTCTTTCCTAAGCCCGGGCTTCCGCCTGCAACTTCAGCGATGATCGTAATCGTCCCTTGGCTTAATTCTTCTTTCAAAGAATGATGACCTCGGTAATTTCCTTTGGCAGCGACCGAACCTCGTTGCTTCTTGATTTCTATATCAAGAGCTTTAAAAATCGCAACGCGCTTTAACATTTAATTGGATCTCATAAAATTTTTAGGTTAGGTTCCCAGATGACTATTGAAGAGGTTGGTCCATCATTCGATGAACACTTAACTTAATCAAACCCAAGGTTTTCCCTTGAGTCAATTGGTTTTTTCTGAAAGTTTTAGATTCTGGGTCCCTCGAATCGTTCAAAAAATTCACTTCTTGGCTTATTGGAAAAAACATCTCCAGAAATTCTTCCCAACATCAAATCACAAATAGTCCCAATAAAATCAAGGGTTTTATAGATTTTAAAATTCGAAATATTAGAAAAAACTGTGGCTTTTGGTCCACACTATTGATTATGCGACCCATCAATCCTGAAGCACTCGTGCAGCTGATTAAAAAACATACTCACTACGAGTTTACCGACCCAAAGCTGCTCCTCGAAGCGCTTACGCACCCCTCTAGCTCTGGTTTAAATAATCAGAAATTAGAGTTTCTCGGAGACTCTATTCTCAATTTTGGTTCTGCACTTTTAATCTACCAACTCCGTCCTGATCTCAGTGAAGGGGAGATGTCGAAACTAAGGACGCTGCTGATTAATACCGATGCGCTCGCCTCTTGGGCCTCGGACATGGAACTGTCTCTCGATACGAGTGGCCACCAATCAATAGGTGAGCGTTCTCGTGCCGATGCGCTCGAAGCTCTCTTGGCGGCTATCTATCTAGACGCGGCCCGACAAGGCCGAGAGGGTTTTGCGCTTATTATGTCTTTGCTTGAACAACGCTATGGATCTTTAGTTCGAAATGCGACGGTAGCACTCTGGGAAGCAAGTGACGCTAAAACCACGCTCCAGGAACGAGCTGCCAAAGTTGATCTTGGTTCACCTGTTTATCATTTGATCTCAAAAACTGGGCCGGATCATGCTCCTGTATTTTTAGTTCATGCCGTATTGGGAGAATGGACCGCCGAAGGAACAAGCAACACAGTAAAAAAAGCGGAGGCCGTAGCCGCACGATTGCTCTTAGAGCAAATGAAAACTGTCGGCTTGTGACACGAGAAGTAGTTACCCTAACTTAAAGGGAGTCCATACGTGAGCCCTCTCCAGCGTTTTATCCAAAAACACCTTCGTCCTTACTTAGTGGGGACTTTGGGGGGAGGCTTAATTTTAGCCTTGGGCAGCAGTTTGCAGGCCTTAAGCATTGGCCTACTTTCCCTGGTCTTCGATCGACAATTTGGCTTAGGCAACAGCGCTTCGTCCATCAAACCCTTGAAAGCTTTTGCTCTTCGCTTTGCTGAGTCACTGCCTCTGTCCGAACCAGGATCCGCGGCCACCTCCTTATGGCTTCTACCCTTAGCACTTTTAACGATCTTTGTTCTGCGAGCCCTCTTCCTTTATTTAGGTAGCCTCTGGGTTGCTCGATCGGGCCTGAGGGCTGTCCGAGACATGAGAGAAAGGCTCTTTGACCGCGTGCTCGTTCAAGACCCTGTATTTTTCCAGCGACACCCCGTGGGTGAACTGATGAACCGGGTCCTAGGAGACGTTAATTCCATTCAGCAGTTGGCCTCCAACCAAACTTCAGATTTCATCAAACAAGTTGCGACGGCCCTGTCGACCCTAGTGGCGATTTTCTTGGTGGATTGGCACATGCCTTTAGTCGTTTTTATCTTGTTTCCCTTGGTCTATTTCCCTATACGCTTGGTCTCTACCAAGATACGTAAGCGCGGTCGCGAGAACCAAAAATCAGCCGACCGACTTTTGGCTCGCCTCAAGGAAGTTTTATCTAACATGAGAGTAGTTAAAGTTTTCGCGCGTGAACAGTATGAAAGTGCGCGTTTCAAATCTCAGGGCGATGAGCTTTACCGTATCAACATGAAGGTGGTGCGGTCCCAGCTTTTAGCGCCTCCTATTATGGAAGTTGTTGGAGGCCTTCTCTTGGCCCTCTTGGTCATTTATGGTGGAGTCAAAATCCAAGAAGGAGTTTTATCGGGAGGTGATTTTATAGGACTTTTGTTGTTGATCTACGCACTGTATGACCCCATTCGACATCTCACCAAAATGTACGCTGAGGTTCAGGTGAGCCAAGTGGCTCTTGAGCGAATTTTCAACCTCTATGATCTTGAGCCAATGATTCAGGGGCCTGCCCAACCGAAGCCAGTGCCCGTCCGGCCTGCCCTTATTGAGTTCGACCAAGTTTGTTTTGCCTATGAGCAGGGTCAACCCGTCTTAGATGGCATTAGTTTAAAAGTTGAGAAAGGCGAAATTGTAGCCTTTGTCGGACCTAGCGGAGGAGGCAAGTCGACGTTAGTGAATTTATTACCTCGTCTTTTTGATCCTTTAGAGGGTCGTATTTTGGTGGACGGGACAGATATCAAAGAATTCGATCCTAAAGAATTGCGAACGCGGATTGGAGTGGTCACCCAAGAGACGCTTCTGTTCATGGACACGATTCACGACAATATTGCTTATGGATTAAACGTCAGTCGAGCGGAAGTAATGGAGGCGGCCCGTCGGGCCCACGCTCATGATTTCATAGCTCAACTCCCTCAAGGCTACGAAACAAGATTGGCCGAAACCGGGTCGAGTTTAAGTGGGGGTCAGCGGCAACGAATCGCCATTGCTCGTGCCATTCTCCAAAATCCACCCGTGCTCATTCTCGATGAGGCGACGAGCGCTCTCGATACCGAGAGTGAGTCGGTTGTCCAAGAAGCCTTAGATGAACTTATGAAAGAGCGGACCACCCTAGTCATTGCTCATCGACTGAGCACAATTCAGCGCGCCAACCGGATTTATGTGATCTCACGGGGAAGACTCATTGAGCAAGGCACGCATGAAGTCCTGCTGGCTGCCCAGGGCGAATACGCAAGGCTACATAGTTTTTCAGTGCTCTAACCTACATGACGCTTCGATCTGATTTTAATTTTGATCTTCCTGCCCATTTGATTGCCCAAAGACCCATAGAAGATCGCGGGGCATCGAGACTCTTGGTCATTCATCCGGATCAAGGGATCGTCGCGCATAGCGCGATCCGTGAATTGAATCAGTGGCTTGCCCCCCACACTCTTTTAATACCCAATGAAGTGCGGGTGAGAAAGGCGCGCTTATCGTTGCGACGTCCCACGGGAGGGATCGGGGAGGCTTTGCTTTTTCATCGGAATGAGGATGGGTCTTTTGAGGCTTTAGTCAGGCCCGCTCATCGATTAATTACGGGGAGCACATGCGAGATTCTTCACCCCACCACCCATAAAAATCTTGGATCGTTAACCATTCTTAAGGAGGGCCCCCAAGGCGAACGAACGGTGCGTCTAGATCCCGAAGAGCTCTCGGAATGGTCGCGTATCGATAGTATTGGAAGTCTTCCCTTGCCTCCCTACATCACCCGAGCGGCGGATGAAAAAGATGACGAAAGATATCAAACAGAATTTGCTAGCGACGAAGGAGAAGCTGTAGCGGCCCCCACCGCGGGGTTACACTTTTCCAAATCATTTATAGAAGAACTCAAGCACAAGGGTCACGATTGGGCACCGATTCGATTAGATGTGGGGCTCGGAACCTTTCGCCCCATCTTGGTTGATAATATCGATGACCATCATATGCATCGCGAGACCTTTGCTATCCCAGACGAAACTTCGAGGAAGATTTTGAAGGCCCTGGTTCATCGACAGCCCGTCGTCTGTATCGGAACCACGAGCCTTCGAACCCTGGAAACCGCTTGGGATGGAAGTAAATTAGTGTCCCAGGGAGCAAGCCGGTTATTTCTTAAACCCGGTCATCCTCCGAAAGTCCCCTGTGGCCTCTTGACGAATTTTCATCTCCCCGAGAGCTCTCTGTTTATCCTAATTTGTAGTTTATTGGGCACACGACAGGCTCATGAGATCTACGCAGAAGCCATCCGCTTGTCCTACCGTTTTTTCAGTTACGGGGACGCCATGTTGATTCAGGGGCGATCACAGAAGTAAATTTAAGACTCTTTCGATAAGTCTTGTGTCTAAGATATAAGACAACAAGAGGTATGAAATGCAGTCTCGCATTGTTCATATTCATACAAAAAATTCCTGGGTATTCAGCTGGGTGCTGGTCATGATGTGCCTTACGGCCTGCGGGGGTGGAGGGTCCTCGAGCAGTGCTTCAACTTCTCCGACTGATCCGTATGCGGGTACCACGTGCCCCATTTCGGTCCCAAAGACGGCGCCTAGTTTTTCCGCGGATATTCTACCGGCCCTGCAGCTCAGTTGTGGCTCCAACACGAGCAGTTGTCACGGCGGAACGAACCCCGCAGGTAGGATTCTTTTCTCAGGAACTGCGGGCAGTGTCTATACCCAACTGCGGGCCGTCACCCAGAGTGGTCCTTCTTGGTATCGCGTGAACCCGGGGAATCCTGATATTTCATGGCTCATGGAAAAAATATCGAAAGACAATCCTGGACTAGCGGCTTTTGGTCAAACCTATGGGACACGCATGCCGCAAGGTGCGCCTGTTTTGTGCCAGCCAACGATTGATACCTTCCGTGCTTGGATCGCTAATGGGGCTCTGAATAACTAACTAAAAGGTGTGGCGGTTTATGGCTAATCTAACTTCTATTGGGTCCTGGTCCGCTTTGGATGTTCAACACTTTGCCCGTCGAGCAGGCTTCGGATTATCCCCCGAAGCGGCGGCGGCGGCGACTACGTCAAACCCCAGTACCTTTATTAATGCTTGGGTCGACGGAGGACAATCTTCCACGCTCTTCGACACAGTCTATGTCAATCGATCCGATGTTGTAGCCATCAACGCGATTGATCCCACCTCGGGCAATGCCGCCAATATGCTTGTTCCCGCCGTCACATCAGCGCATGGTTTTCTTTGTGATGGAGCGAATACATGGCGTAACCGATTAAGCGTGGCACAAGCGGCATGGGCCTTCCGAATGCAATATGCGCCTGATTCATTTCGCGAACGATTAGCCCTTTTCTGGCATCAGTTTTTTGCTACGGGTTACGATAAAGTCCAAAATACGGCGCTCATGCTCGAGCAGATTCAATTATTCCGAGACCAAGGTCTTGGAAATTTCACCGATCTTTTAGTGGCGGTTAGCAAGAATCCGGCGATGTGTGTATGGCTTGATTCAGTTTCTAATTCTGCTGTGGGATCCGCCGTACCCAATGAAAATTATTCACGAGAAGTACTCGAGCTTTATTCTCTTGGGGTTGACAATGGATACTCGCAACAAGACATCACAAGTCTTGCCAAAGCGCTTTCGGGTTGGAGTTTTTATGTAGCCCCCTCGGATATCGTGAGCGCACCCAATAATATCGCTAATAAATATGCTCGAAGGGGGACGGTGGTGGTCTCACAGGGTCAGACGGTTCCCACAGGGTCTCTTGCGTGGTACATGGGGACTTTAGGTAATAGTCGACTCCCGAATCAACACCCCACTTCGGCAGCGAACGCCACGGGGGGCACTGCGACCATTACTTTTCTTGGCCGGACTTTCGATTACACGGTGGCCCAAGGAGGAATGGTCCCAGGCGAAGATGTGCTTCGCTCCATCACCACGTCCCGCGCTACTCAATGTTCAGAATATCTTGCTGCGAGAATTATTAGCCACTTCGTAACACCAAACTTTACTTCGCAAGATGTCCAAGACTTTGGATTGGTGATTCGTAACAACAATTTCAATATAGGTACCGCCTTGAAAGTTTTATTTAAATCGCAGTTCTTTTTTGATGCCGCTCATCGATTCGCCCTCATCACCTCGCCCATTGTCTGGCTGGTGTCTTCTTGCCGCATGTTGGGATATAACCTGAGTGAGGGAGATTCGTTATCAATCAAGGGATTCCCGGCGTGGAGGCTCTTGGTGGGTGCGTCGGAATTTGACTCCTCGACCTTTGACAACCTCGGGTTAGCGCTTCTAGACCCCGCGGGTCCTAATGGATGGGGCGAGCATGATTTTTGGGTTAACGCCAATATGATGCGCTATAGAAGCTATTGTGCTTCGGCGGTGGCCTTGAATGAAACCTATCGGTACACCCTCAATCAAGGCTCAGGGGCTTCATCAACACAAATAACCGTCACCCTGGCACCGACTGATCTGAACAAATGGTTCCCGACGACACCCCCCACTTCGCTCGATGTCTTCAATCGTCTTTCGAACCTGTTGCAACTCGCGCCGATGCCAACTAGTTTACGAGACGCATGGCTCAATACTTTATTTGGCGGTAATTCTTTTGCCATCAGTCTAAGCAATACGACTCACCAGACCAAAATAAGAGAGTTGGCTTTTATGATGATGAGTACGCCGGCTCATCAACTGCACTAGGAGGGAACATGAAACGAACGTTGTCGCGTCGCACATTCCTTCAATCATCCCTCACCGCTAGTGCTTCGCTAGCCGGCTTAGTGGCCTGCGGGGGCGGGAGCTCGGGGGCCACTATTCCCATATCTTCTGGAGGGGGCACGGGAGGTGGTGGCAACGCTGGATCTTTTACCAACCCCATTCTGATCATCATCAATGTGGATGGTGGATGGGATTGGCTCAACGTCCTTCCACCCGACAGCGGGACTAACCTGACGGCTTACCAAACGAGACGAAGTACGTTAAAAATTACTCCCGCGACCACATTAGGAAGTGGCGTGGGACTCAATGGTGATTTCATTGGTCTCGACGTCTTACATGCTCAAGGCCGCGTCGCTTGGGTCACCGGATTAAGTATGCCCAGTCCCAATCTGTCTCATTTCACCGCGGGAGATTTGTGGGCTCAAGGGGGGACCACGGGCTCGAATCCTACCACGCTTAACGGGACGGGTTGGTTGGGCCGATTCGGCGATCAAACCTTCGATGCAGCCAATGCTATTCAGGGCATTACGACAATGAGCTCTGTTCATCGAATGATCGCGGGGGCTCAAAGATCTTTTATCCCGATCACCAGTACCAATGGTTTTAGATACCCAGGGAGTTTAAGGAACACAACCCTGCAAACTCCTTACTCGACCGATACTACGCTTCTCCAGTCGGCCTATAATTTGGCGGCAAGCTCTGTTAGTTCCGACAGCGTCTCGAGAGCCGCGTATGAACTGGTCGCGAAGTCACAGAAGAGTTTCTATGACGCGACCCAAAGTATATCGAGCCTAACCTCTCGAACGCCGAGTGTACCCTACCCGGGAGATTCTAATTACATCAATACGAATGGGGCAGCGCTTTCGGGTTCCCTGAGTTCTCAATTCAAATTGATTGCTTCCATGATTGCAGCCAACCTCCCGATCCAAGTTTATTACTGCAGATTGGGCGGTTGGGATACGCATAGTAACCAATTAACAACCATGAAAAATCTTTTGTCGACTCTGGGCGGATCGATTAAGTCGTTCTATGACGATTTAGGAACGATCACGACATCAACAGGGTTAGCCCAGAATCGCGTCATGATGATGACATGGAGTGAGTTTGGTCGCCGAGTCACTGAGAATAGCGGTGGAACTGACCATGGCACAAACTCTTTATCGTTATGTATCGGCAATAGCATTAAGGGGGGGCTTTATGGCGCTTACCCCAATTTGGCGAGCTTGGATAATAACGGCAATATGCTCTACAGCTCAGGCAGTGATTTCAGAAGCATGTACGCAACGGTTTTAGATCGGTGGCTAGGACAGGCAACGACATCGACCAATACACTTCTAGGAAGCAATTACGCACGAATGAACTTTCTCTAGGACCCTAAAGTATCCCTTCAACCTCAGGGATACTTTAGGGAAAACCTATCACTGCGTTTATCCTGAAGATATGCATCTTGAAATGTTTGATGATTGTCAGATGGATAGCCGCCGTGCGCTGTGGCTTTCCCGCGCTCGGACCTTGGTCCTATCCGATTTTTTCTTCGGATTAGGTGCTGGGCGTCGTCGCACCCTGGAGGGACTTCCTCTCGCTGCTCATCTCGATCCTTGGGAACGCTTGGTGACTCTTTTGTCGGACTATCAACCGGAACAAATTGTGATCCTGGGGAATATCAAACCCAATCAGGGCTATTTGGTGGGGGAAGAAGCTTCGGAATTGAACGCTTATATTTCTAAATTGACAGGAAAGTCTCGACCCGTGATTCAAGTCGTTGGGCAGTCCGACCGAAGTGAGGGGCCTGCTGTTACTAATCCTTTATTCAAAGTCGTTGAGCATTTACAAATTGAAAGTTATCACTTCATGCATCGACGCCGTATTTTTGTATACCCACGATTGGACAATCGAGAGATCTGGATCAATGGAGGGGTACACCCCGTCTTCGCCCTGCCGGTTAGATCACCGAGTGGCGGAGAAGATTGGATGCGTGTCTCAGGGTTTTTATATACCGGATATGCCGTTGTCATGCCGCCTTTCATGCCCTACGCCCAAGGCCACGAGGTGTTTCTTCCGGATCGGCTCCCTAAACAAGCTAAGGGTTACAAGTTGTTGGCTGACCGCGTTTCTCCGATTGATCTGAGCCAGCTCCCTCTCCCTCCCGAACATCTTCGCCATATTGCGCGCTTCACTAAAAAAGATCGCGGAGGAGACTCCCGGACTCCGGTCGAGCCCTCTCTTTAATCAATAATCGTGCTCTCGGTTTAACGTCGGGCGGGCGAGTGAACACGACGACCATCGTCGAGGGTGAGATCCCAACTTAGTCGGTCGCCTATTTTCAAATTAAGGCGTGCAATCGTACCCGCTGAGAATTCAACAAAGTGCCGCGCTATAAATTGTCCCCCATACATGGGGCAATCCTCTCCTCGGCTGGGCGGACATGGAGGAATTTTGGCGATCAAACCCACAATACGACCTTCGTGATCGGTCCAGGCCACATCCAAACTTATTAAACAGTTTTTCATCCAAATAGGTCTCGGTTGATCATTGTCATAGAGAAAAATCATGCAGCGATTGTTGGGAAGGGATTGTCGATACATAAGCCCACGAGCCTGCTCTTGAGGGGTTAAAGCCACTTCGGCTAGAAATTTTTTATTTTTAATGATGACGGTTCCTCCCCCGGCTATTAAAGGGGTCACTACCGCCATGACGAGAATCAACCGGCGTAAGAATGGATGTATGAGAATCATGAATTTAGTTTATCCACTCAGCAGGACATTTATACCATTCGGTCGTAAGTATGTACCTAAAGTTCATGGGTAAGAATTTTACGGATAAATCGCACGATGAATATAGGTTTTTGTAAGACACTAAATATTCAATTACTCTTCAGTGGGACTTAGGTAATGAACCCAATTCAAAAGATTCTATTGTTGCTCGTGATAGGTTTGGGGAGTTGGGTGGAGATGCCGGCCCAAACTACGTCCTTGCCTGCGCACCAAGCTTCTCGAAGAGTGAGCCCTATTGCCCTCGACGGGAAACTCGATGAACAAGATTGGCAAGTCGCTTATGTAACGGAAGGCTTTCGGCAAACATTTCCTAATTATTTAGCCGAAGCTCGAGGTCTCACTCGGGTTCGTATTTTATTTGACGAGAAAAACCTTTATGTGGGGGCGCGGCTGTTGAAAAGCTCTCCTGATCAAAAAATTATGACTCGCTTAAACCGAAGAGACCAACGTAATGAAGGTGTAGATAGTTTTTTCATCGGCCTCGACCCTATTTTATCTCGCCGATCCGCTTATGTATTTGGGGTTACAGCGGCGGGCGTTCAATTCGACTTCATTGTCAATGATAGTCAGGGAGATCGGGGGTTCGATTACGCTTGGGATGCTGTTTGGGAAAGTGCTGTGTCCCTTGATGACGAAGGATGGTCCGTTGAAATGCGAATCCCCTTGTCCGTCATGAAAATTCCTATCGGCAGCAGCGCAGCGTGGGGTTTTAACCCGTGCCGAGCCGACAATGGCCAAGCCAAGGAGGAAAGTAAGTGGTATGTCCAGCCCCGCGATGTATCCAGCGGTATCGCGAACTATCCCTTCCTCCAAGGCATCGAGCAACTAACTTTACAGCCCAAACGAGAGTGGACTCCTTTTGTGGTTGCTAAAAAGGATATTTCGCGTTCCGAATCTAATCGCAATTTTCAATCCTCGCTCAATTTTGGTCTCGATGCTCGATTGAGTCTCCCGAATAATGCGCAACTGGATTTAGCCATCCAGCCCGATTTTGGTCAGGTCGAAGTTGATCAAACGGTGTTCAATCTGTCGGCACTTGAAACATCATTCCCAGAAAAAAGACCGTTTTTCACAGAGGGGTCTGATATTTTTCAAATTAGTGGGCCTCCTTTTTTTTATAGCCGGCGTATAGGCCAGCCTACGTCCGCTCCGACGATCCAAGATGGAGAACAATTGCTCAGTTGGGATAGTGCAGCTGTCATCACGGGCGCCGCAAAATATACATCCAAGAGTGAAGGGGGTCTTAACATTGGTATTCTCGGAGCCAACACTAAAACGGCTGAGGCTTTTATCCGGTCAGCCAATGGATCTACGCGTATAGAGACCCTTTTGCCATCCACTAATTACGGGGTCATGCGAGTCTCACAAGCCTTAGATGATCGCGGGAGTTTTATCGGTGGATTTGCCTCGTGGGTTAATCGTTCGGGGCAGCAGAATAAAGATGCCCTGATCACTTCTGTGGATGGGGTTTGGCGAAAAAAAGACCAAAGCTTTGAAGGGACCTTGTCGAACTCAAAGGTCGGACCTCCGGGCCAAAGCCTGAGCGATTGGCGAGGTCGTCTCAGTTGGTCGAAAAGATGGTCGAATGGATCTTATTTATTTATTAATCCCGTTTATGCTGGCCCCAATTTTCAGCTAAATGACCTGGGTTATCAATCTCGAACGGACGAGAAGCGCTTGAGTATGACTGGAGGCCGAACTTGGGACAAGCCTATAGGCATGGCGCAAAATATGAACATCAATGTTCAATGGAATCTGGCGCGGGACGGTGCAAATCATTTAATTAAGAATGATATGACTCTTACCTCTCGATTTAATACCCGTGACTTTTATCGAGTAAAACTTGATGGGTTTATTTTCGGCTACCAGGAAGATGATTATGAACTGAGGACTTTTTCTGACCTCAGAAAGAAATATTTGCCCCGTGGGGCTGCGCAGGGTTTGAGATTCGAAGTGGAGAGCCCTCAGTACAATGCGTGGCAGTGGGAGATTGCTGTCGGTGGTGTGGGCGGAGAAAAATCTGAGAAGGGGTTCCAGATGAAAAATGAATTTCAACTGTCCGATCAGTGGAAGATTGATTTAACGCATGGCCTTAAAAAAACTCGGGGAGACTATTGGTTTGAAACACGGGCGGGGGCTCCTGTGGGGTTTATCACGGGAATGTCGGATACAACGCCGATTATTGGCGACCGCGACCTGACCGAATTTACACAGCTTCTTAGGGCCAGCTATACCGCTAACGCCCGTTTAACGGTTCAGATGACTGCCGAGTGGGTGGGGGTTAATTACGTATATAGCAATCTTCGGTCTTATCTTCGTGACGGTATATACGCATCGGCCGGACTGTCTCAACGTTCTCGCAACGAAAGTTTTCGCTCATGGGTAGTCAACGTCATTACGCGATGGGAGTACGCACCCGGATCATCTTTGTTTATCGTCTATGGGAAAAATACCATCAATAGCGACATCATCAGCATGCGGGGTGGGTTAAGCCCCTTCAGTGATCTAACCATGTTGCAACGTACGCCTTCCGATGACACCATCCAAATCAAAATATCCCATCTGTTCCGATAAAAGTTATCCAACGTCCGTAGAGAGCAGCGCCTCTAGGCTCGCAGGAAAAGCATTTTCGACTAAAGACCTGACCGCCTGAGCGTATTGTTGAATCTCCCATTGCGCATGGCTTTCTGAGCGAAGGCGGATGAAATGGGCGGCGGCTTGTAGGGAGGTAGTCCAATAAACTTCTGAATAAAGCCCGAGGGGTAAGATACAGCGGGCTTGTTCGCGACAAACCCCTAGAGCAAGAAGTTTTTTATACTCGGTGACAGCGTGCTTGCACGCCATCTCGTAGGCACTTCGGGCTGTTTCGCGATGCATAGGATCAATCTCACCTTCGCTGCCCTGCTTGTTATCTTTTGACTGTTGGCGAAAAGACGCAGGGGTAAAAAACTCATCATCGGGAAATTCAACATACCTTCCGCTGATTTCATTCCAAGAACAACCGATTTGATGTTTCATCCACTGACGGAACACAAAAATGGGTGCCTTCACATGGAACTGAACATAGGCATGGCGAAAGGGAGAGGTGTGTTCGTGTTTAGCGAGGTATTGAATGAGTTTTTTATCTTTGTCTTCAAAATGCTCTTTGCGCTTACCAAAAGAAACACGGGCAGCATTGACGACGGACAAATCGCTTCCCATCATATCTACCAGACGCACAAACCCCTGATCCAGTACCTTAATCTCAGCATCTTGAGGCATAGTTTTCTCCAGTCTTTAAGGTTGCCTGAGAGCCTGAGACAATGGAAGAGGGTAGTCAAACTTCCTAGGAGAACTGATGAGATTCTTTATCGACACAGCCAATATTGAGGAGATCAAACGTATCAACGCCTTAGGCATCCTAGACGGAGTGACCACCAATCCATCCTTAATCGCTAAAGAAAGCGGGCGACCTTTTGAAGCCATCATTGAAGAAATTTGTTCCATTGTGAATGGCCCCATTAGCGCTGAGGTTATTAGTCTTGAAGCAGACGGAATGATTAGCGAAGGAAACAAATTAGCCAAGATTCACCCGAATGTTGTAGTCAAAGTTCCAATGACCTTCGAAGGACTCAAAGCGGCTAAAGCTTTCAAGGCGCTGGGTATTAAAACGAATGTCACGTTGTGCTTCAGTGCGACACAAGCCCTCATGGCTGCCAAAGCGGGAGCCACCTATGTTTCGCCCTTTGTGGGCCGACTGGATGATATCAATCTCGATGGTATGGAATTGATCCGACAAATTGTTGAAATCTATGGGAACTATGGGCTTGAGACCTATGTTCTAGCCGCATCGATTCGGGGCCCCATCCATGTGACCGAAGCCGCGCTCGCCGGGGCTCATGTAGCCACTATCCCCACAAAAGTCTTCGACCAAATGCTTCATCACCCCCTCACCGAAAAGGGTATCGAGGGGTTCTTAAAAGATTGGAAAAAGTCTGGGCGTTAAAACAAAGAACTTGCACTGGAGATCTCCATGAACTTAAAAAAGAAATTTGATCTACTAGAGAGTCAACGAGCCGACGCGCTCCTCGGAGGAGGAGCAGAGCGTACTCAAAAACAACATGAGGGGGGGAAGCTCACAGCGCGTGAGCGTATCGAGATCCTCGTAGATGAAAATTCATTTGAAGAAGTGGATGCCTTTAAGAAACACCGTCATGCTCCCCAAGAGCAAATACTAGGTGACGGAGTCATCACAGGTTTCGCCAAAATTGATGGGCGCCCTGTAGCGCTCTATGCTCAAGATTTTACAGTGTCCGGGGGCTCTCTATCAGAAGCCAATGCGCAAAAGATCTGCAAAGTCATGGATCATGCCATGAAGGTGGGCTGCCCTTTCATTGGCCTGAATGACAGTGGGGGGGCGCGCATCCAAGAAGGTGTTTTATCCCTCGGCGGCTTCGCAGATATCTTTCTTCGGAATACGTTGGCCAGCGGTGTGATTCCTCAAATTTCTCTCATCATGGGGCCCTGCGCTGGGGGTGCTGTTTATAGCCCCGCGATTACGGACTTCATCACCATGGTGAAGGATACTTCGTATATGTTTGTCACGGGTCCCGACGTGATCAAGGCTGTCACCCATGAAGAGGTTACCAAAGAAGAATTGGGGGGATCGGCGACGCATAGTACCAAAAGCGGTGTGGCGCACTTTGTTCGCGCCAATGATACCGAAGCCTTAACGCATACAAGAGAGCTTCTCTCTTTTTTGCCTAGCAACAACCTTTCTAAAGCGCCCAGGTTCCCTTCGCCTAGCCACCCACCTTCCATCAATCCTGCCTTAGATGATCTGATCCCTGCTGATCCAAACAAGCCTTATGATGTTCGAGGCATTATTAAAGGGGTCGTGGATGACGAGTATTTTCTGGAAGTACATCAAGCCTTCGCGCCTAATATTGTCGTAGGTTTTGCACGCATGGGAGGCCAGTCGATTGGTATTGTGGCGAATCAGCCCGCCTATCTTGCAGGAGTCTTAGATATTTCATCAAGTGAAAAGGGGGCTCGATTTATTCGGTTTTGCGACGCCTTTAATATCCCCTTGATTGTGTTTGAAGATGTGCCGGGTTTTATGCCGGGCGTTCAGCAAGAACATGGAGGCATCATACGCCACGGAGCCAAGTTACTTTATGCATTTGCGGAAGCGACCGTCCCGAAAATTACGATCATTACGCGCAAGGCTTACGGGGGCGCCTATTGCGTTATGGCCTCGAAGCATTTAAGAACGGATTTTAATTTTGCTTACCCCACTGCCGAGATCGCTGTGATGGGCGCAGAAGGGGCGATGAATATTCTTCACGCCAAAACCATTAAGGAATCGAAAGACCCCCAAGCCAAAAAAAGCGAATTGGTTGAAGCGTATAACGAGAAGTTTGCCAATCCCAATATCGCCGCTGAATTAGGATTTGTCGACGAAGTGATCTTCCCACGAGAGACCCGAGAAAAAGTCTTGAAGGCTCTCTCCTTCCTGGAAACTAAACGGGACTATTTGCCCGCCAAGAAGCACGGCAATATCCCTCTTTAACTGCATGTTCTATATAGACCAGGAGCCTTATGTTTAAAAAAATCCTCGCACTATTCTTACTCGTCACTTCTCTCACGGCCCAGGAGGCCGTCATCAAAGGTTCTTTGGGGCGATACGTCAAAGGCCAGCCCAATTTAGAAGATTTTAGAGCCGGGGGCCCGATCGAAACCACTGTGATGCAGATGGAAGTTAGATCTGATTTTAGGATGCGTTATGTAGCAGCGCAGTGGCTCTTGGCCGCACAAACGTTGCGATTTCAAAATCCATCCCTCGGTGCGGGGAACCCCAGAGCTTTATTCGATCGAGCTTGGTGGTTAGGCTGGGGAGCGTACCTGGATGCTATGTCCTCCGCTCCGCGAGAACTCTCGGGAGCCGAGCAAGCGACTATGACCCAAGGGTTCGATCAGACTACGGGTGCCCGAAGAGCGGACACTAAACTCACTCGGCAAGAGGGGGCGTTAGAGTTGTTGAGCATTCGTGATTTGGACCGGGATTTCATTATTAAGATGCGTAATCTCAATCTGTCAATCGCTCTAGGGATGGAGGATTGGAACAAAGTAGCCCAAGCCCTCACAGTCATGGAGGGTGATTTAAATTTACCGGGTGTCGACCTTCAGGCAGTTTTCTATGCTGCCGCCCACACGGGCCATCTGCCAACCTTCGCTAAGGTTGCCAAGGGCATGCCTGAGTCTGCGATGAAAAGTTTTCATACCAAAGCTCTAGCCAACCCCACAGAAGTGGACTACAGCGCACTCCTTCGGCTAGCCGAACAACCTCTTCCTTCGGTCGGTCCAATGCCATCTTTCAATTCCTACACCGTTCAAAATTACCGTATCCGCTTAATCAACGCAGAGGGATCAAACGCAACCCGCGTTGATGCTGCCAAACGAACACTGAGTGAGTGGCAAAGTCGCGATGCGAGTGCTTTTGTCGACAGACCTTTCCAACGCATTGGAGCCGTGGCTCACTGGCTCAAGCCGGGCCAAGCTAACCTTCCGTTAACGGGTATTTGGGGGGAGAACGCACTGATGATGGTGGGCTACTCAGACCAAGGAGATGGCGAAACTCGCACCGAGACTTGGACCCTCAGACCTTCCCCGACACAGGGGTTGTGGTCCGGCACTGTCATTCAAGAGACCGTGTCTAAATCTGGAGAAAGGCTCGTTTTAAAATTAGAAGCAGAAATTGGATTAAAATAATTAACCAGTTAGGGGCTATTCATATGTCACAGAGACTCTGTTTACTTTTCGCCTTACTCGCAACCTCATTAATGAGCCAAGGCAACAAGGCTGTTGTGACGGGTCCCGGGGGTACGGTCGAACTATGGTCAGGCCGGCCAACGACTTATAGATTTGGCGTAAACTTTGAGATCCAACCAAACCAAGCGCTGGGTACTGTCATCGGGAATACTGCTGGGGTGGGTGGCTCGGAGGCTAATGTGATGGCCAAGTCACTGCAGAATTATTTAAACAATGCTCCCGTTCTCGATGACTTCAGAGAAGGGGGGATCATCGAAAAAATCATCATGGAAAAACTAAACCCCACGACCGCGAGTTTATCAACTGCTAATTATGTCGCTGCAAATTGGCTCCTCGCAGCCCATCTTTTACGATCAGCAGATGGGGCACTTGGATCTGCTAATACACGCCCTCTGCTAGACAAAGCGTGGGGTTTAACATATGAAAAATTCAACGGGGGTTTACCGACTCCTTTTGATGATCGGGCACGAACTTATTCTGCCTGGCTCGCAGGCACTTGGCTGAGGATTGCCATCGCTTCAGGTGATTTAAAGAGAATGGAAGAGGCTCTATCGCCCCTTCGAGAGGAACTCATCGTCATGCCTCAAAGTGAGAAAGTCAATATTTTTATTGCGGCTCTACATACAGGTCAAATTGGGAAATACCGTCACTATTTTACTGAACTACCTTCTGAAAAATTTATTTCGTCACGGACCAGGGCTCTGTCCGATCCAAATCAAGTAGACTATCTTTCTATTCTCAATCTCATTAAAAGAACATCCTTCCCTGTGATTGACGCAAAACAACTAGAGAGTGGTCCTAGGCGAGTGGGCCGCTATGCCACCCGACTTAAAAGCGCTCAGGGATCTGACACCACCAGGGTTGACGATGCCCGCAGGGCTTTGTCAGATTGGCAGGCTGTGGATAAGGGCCTGCTAGATTTTCAACTGATGGGGGGAGTGGTCCATTGGTTCAGGCCGGGTAAATATGGTATCCCCCTAAGTGGGATTCGCACACAAGATGCCCTTGATATGGCGGGTTCTGTGGATCTACCAAATGGCGAAGTCAGAACAGAATCCTGGTCGATGAAACGCATCCCGGGAACCTCTCGATGGGTAGGAGAGCTAACTCAAAATTACCGATCCGGAAACGATGAGCGGTTGACGCTAGTCCTCGAAACAGAGGTGGAACTCCTTTCTGATTAACCTCACAATAGGTTAATGGATTACGCTTCTCTAGCTTCGGGCTCTAAGGGGAATTGCCACGCCATACGCCACAACGGCGCTGTTTTATTAATCGACGCAGGTCTTTCCCTCCGACAAGTGGAACGCCGGATGAATTTAATTGGTTGGGACGTTGGTTCCGTTCAGGGCGTCGCCATCACACATGAACACAATGATCATATTAGTGCTTTACCTGTTTTATTGAGAAATACCGCTTGGCAATTCTTACTGACGGCACCAACCAAAAAAGCGATTGAGCTTAAGACACATGTGGTGATCCCAGACAGTCGGTGGGTACCCATCCAAAGCGGGTCTTCATTGGAGTTTGGTCCTTGGACCATCAAGCCCTTTTCCTTGCCTCATGATGCCGTAGACCCCGTGGCCTTTCGGATCGAAAGCGAGGGCCGGTCTCTAGCAGTGATCACCGATCTCGGTCATATTTCTCAAGGAGTTCGTCAGTCTTGCGCAGGGCTCGACACCCTCGTCATTGAATCCAACTACGATGAGCAGATGTTAGTCGACGGCGGTTATACCCCCGAGCTCAAGGCGAGAATACTAAGCAAGGTCGGGCATTTGAGTAATGAGGATACGGCGGGTCTCTTAAGTACTATGGATACGTCGCACCTTCATCGTGTCGTGTTAGCTCATCTCAGTGAAGAAAATAATCACGCCGATTTAGCTCGCTCGTCAGCGATGATGGCTCTCCAGAATACGCGTGCACGTGTTTTCATAGCAGACCAGCACAACCCTGTGCTCCCGTCGGTTTAGTCATTTATGATTATTGTTTGCCCGAGTTGTTCTGGCCGTTTTTACTATGATGAGAATCGATTTCAGGGCCGTGCGGCCAAGCGATTAGGTTGCCCAAATTGTGTCCACGAGTTCGATATTCTCAACCCCCACCAACCCGCACCCATTGTGCCGTCTGGGCTCGATCCGCTTAAATTTAATCGGTATGTATTGCTGACCATCTCGGGTGTGCCGATGGAGCCTTTTGTCATCCAACAGGCCTTCGTCTTGATTGGCCGATCCGAGGGTGAAATAATAACTCACGATCCTCAATGCAGTCGGCGCCATGCGCACGTCCATCTTGAACAAGATGGGTCAGTTTGGTTAGAAGATTTAGGATCTACTAACGGAACACTTCTCAAGGGCCAACCCATCCAAGTAAAGAGTCGTCTCGAAAATAACTCAGAGTTCGCCTGTGGACAAACTCGGTTTCAACTCATGATTCACCCTATCGCTCGAAGCAGAAAGTCGACATGATCACGGATCCTTTTATTCCTAAACTCCAAGAAGCGCAGGAGATGACACGGCGAGGTCAATTTGGGAAGGCCATTGCTATTTACTCAGAAATTCTTCACCGAGACCCCTACCATGCAGCAGCGCAAAAGGGTTTATCTCAACTTAAGCCCTATTTATCAGGGCCTATAGAGCCTGGTGCACTCGCTGAAAACAACATCCCCACCGAGAGAAAAATAAAAATCTCTCGAGATGCACCCTCTCTTCAATCCATCGATTGGAGTACACGTGTGCCCTCGCAACCTTTTTTAAAGAAATTAGATGACAAAGGGCTTCTTAAATATGGTGGCCTTATTCTTCTCGCTTTCGTCTGTATGTGGGGGCTACTCGGAGACTATCGATCTGAGTACGCTGCAGAGCGAGCCAAGGACCAAGCTGTACGTATTGGGAAAAATCAATCGCCGTTTCTTATCCCCGAAATGGACCCAATGGCTATTTGGGAAGAGGCTCTACGTTTTGAAAAAGAAGGGCTCCCCCTTTACGCTTTCTACCGGGCCCGACACCTTACAAAACTCGACCGACGCCATGGCGAATCAGTGGCGCTTGTGGCGAGCCTCGGCGCCCGCCTGAATCAACAAGCCGAAGTAAAAATGAATACTCGGGAGTTATCTAACTACCTATTGAATCGGTCTTTTACGGAGCTACGGGCATACTCAGAAAATTGGCTGGCCCGTAGCCCCAACGACCCCAAAGCGTTAGCGCTGCACGCCCAGGTTTTAACAGGGTTAGCACAAGCCGCTTTCAAGTCTGGCAACGACCAAGCAGCGGAAACATTTTTAAAACTAGGTCGGGCTGTGTTTCCTAATGATCTTATTTGGGATGTACGCCTGATTATCCTTCACGATCTTCATCGCGCAAGCTCAAAAGAACGCGAGGAGATGCTCGGTTATTTTGGTTGAAACTTATGACACAACATTGCGCACAATGTAATACTTCAAAACCTAAATACGTTTTTGAGTGCCCGCGGTGTGGAGCGCAACCTGACCTTCCGCGCACCTCAAGATTGTTGTTTGATGTTCCTTTTTCTTCATCTCAAGCCGCCTCTTCACTCCTCACAACACATCCGACTTCAATCACTGAGGTTGGACTCACGCCATCAACTTCAAAGCCCCTATGGGTAGACTATGAAAGGCGCCAGCCGAGGCCCGATGCGGCTTTGTTGCCCGATAACTCGGGCTCAAACCGAGCGGATGAAGGCCTTGGCCTGATCCAAGTTTCATCATTCTGGCCTATTGTCTCAGTTTTGTTGCTTGAGTCTCTTTTTATTTATCTGATCAATATGGGTATCGCTGTTGTAGCGAGTGCAATACTCCGAGTCCCTACGGATCTTATGTATAGCGGTACAACACAGTGGTTAGCTTACAGCCTACATCTTGCCTGTTCGTGGGTGGCGATTCTTGCGCCCGTCTTATTTATAAACCAAACACCTTTCATGCCCTCACGGTATCTCCATGTGCCTTGCCGAGGTTATGGGCAGGTCATACTTTTTTCAGGGCTACATTTAGTGTCCGTCATCTGCCTACCGATCACGTATGTGTTTATGCTCTTTGACCAAGATCATCGGACCCCCACAGAAGCCTGGCTGGGGCTCCCGATTCTTCAATCTTCCCGAATGGGCTGAACGGCCTAAATCTAAGAAAAACTTGGCTTTATAGGTGATATGGGATTGAAATTACAATCACCTGGGGTTCAGTACGTAATTTAAGTTTAATCCAGAATGCGGTTTGGTTATGCAAAACCCATTCAACAAAACCTTGGGTCACAAACTCGGGAATGATGACGGTGATGGTGCACTCGGGTTCTGTTTCTCGCATTTTTCTTACCGTATCAATGATGGGTCCTGTAATTTGGCGGTAGCGGTTTTCAATCGTCATTAGAGGGATGCCCTCCCCGTGCTGATGCCATACATCTTTAAGTTTTTCGACTTCTACATTGTGCCGCCCGTTTTCATCGATGAGATCCACCGTCAGCGCTTCGATTTGATCATGCGGTGCGATCGTCTTGGCATAATTCAAAGCAGACACCACGCCTGAGTGAACCCCTGACACCAAAACAATCACACGATTCTTGCGATGCAAAGAGAGCCCCCCAGTGCTATTCAAGAGCTTCTGAGCCGTATCTTCATAGTGTTTATGAATCACTCGAAAGACTTGAACAAGACCGAAAATTAAAATAGTGACGGCCCAGACTCCGTGGGTGAATTTAGTGGCCAAGATCACTAATAAAACTAGGGACGCTGCAGTGAAACCGAGGGCGTTCAGTCCAAGCTTCAACTTCCAGTATGAACCTTTGAGGCGGTTCCAGCGAACCACCATGGCGCCCTGACTAATAGAGAAACCGAGAAAAACTCCAAAAGCATAAAGGTCAAGCAACCGATGTTCACGCGCGTTGAAAACCCAGACCAAGATAAAAGCAATCACACTAAGAATAATAATTCCATTGGAGAATACGAGTCGATGCCCCTGCTGAGAAAATTGGCGGGGAAGATATTTATCTTTCGCCAATAAAGCTGCTAACCGGGGGAAATCAGCATAGGCAGTATTTGCGGCCAAAAATAAAATGGCCATGGTGAACCCCTGAACGATGAGGTAATAATAGTAAGCAAACGCTGATGCCCCAGGCACAAAGAGAATTCTTTTAGTTAAAGTCGAGAGGAGTGTTTCGGGGTCATTAGGGTGGTGGCTTAAGTGGAAATGATTAGCAAGATATGTAATGCCCAAAAACATCGCCCCAAGGAGCGCTGTCATCATGCGCATGGTTTTCACGGCGTTCTCGGCAGCCGGTGGCTTGAAATTCTGAATCCCATCCGAGATCGCTTCAATACCCGTCAGCGCTGTGCATCCTGCCGCATAGGCTCGTGCAAATAACCAAACGGCGGCGAACCCGGTGAATTGATTAAACTCGGGGATCACGCGTACAGAGGAGTCCTCCATGGCATAGGGATCCCCTGACGCGACTCGATAGCCTCCGAGTGCGACCAGAGAAAGGATACTGATCACGAAGCCATAGGTAGGAACGGCGAAAAATAATCCACTCTCTTTAACGCCGATTAGATTGACATAGGCGACGAAGACAATGACGAGCGATGCAAAGAGAACGCGGTGGGGATCTAACGAGGGAAAAGCGGATGTAAGGGCTGATACACCCGCGCTTACGCTAACCGCAACGGTTAAAATGTAGTCCACTAAAAGACTAGCCCCCGCCGCCTGAGAAAAACCCAAGCCAAGATTATCGCGCGCGACTAAGTACGCCCCACCACCCGATGGATAGGCACGAATCGTCTGGTTATAACTCACCAATAAAATAATCAGTAGCCCAACAATACCCAGGGCGGCGTACCAAGACCAAGCAAAGGCACCCAAGAGTAAAGCGCCTGATAACCCTGCGGCAGGGCCTGCAAGTGAAATGGTGTCCATAATGGATTGCGTGGCATACGCAACTGAACTTAGGGCGTCGGAACTAAAAACAGCTAGACCCACAGGCTTGCTTACTTTTGTTTGATGGGTATTGTCGTCTGAATAACGCTGGCCTAGTAAAAAGTTTTTTAAATTTCCCATTGAGATCTTCTTAATAAAAGGCAAGAGCCTGAAGGGGTTTCGAGAATGGTCTAATCCTATCATCTGTCAGAATAAATAAGGGGTTGGGAACATGGGTCGTTTTCCAAAAAAGAGCGGTCGTGAAGTACTCGGTACCCACGAGCGACTTCCGGCTTGGATCGCCAAAGAAAAGACGTCTTTGAGCCAGTTACACGATTTAAAAGTTGGGCTTCGGGAGAGTCATTTGCACACCGTGTGTGAAGAGGCTCGTTGCCCCAACCGAACCCATTGCTTTTCCCACGGCACAGCGACTTTTTTACTGTTGGGGGATGTGTGCACTCGTGCCTGTGGTTTTTGTTCCATTAAAAACGGAAAGCCCTTGTTGCTCGACCCCCACGAGCCTGAAGATACCGCCTCGCGTGTAGAAGCCATGGGGCTTCGCTACGCTGTTTTGACCAGTGTGAACCGCGATGACCTCCCGGACGGTGGCTCCGCTCAATTCGCTGAAACAATCCGCGCCATCCGTCGTCGGTGTCCTAGGGTGTCCGTGGAGGTCCTAATCCCAGACTTTATGGGAGATTTGGAGGCAGTAGCCGCAGTGGTTCAGGCGGGCCCTGTTGTGTTAAATCATAATGTTGAAACTGTACCTAGTCTTTATTCTATAGTTCGGCCGGCAGGCCGCTTCGAGCGTTCACTCTCGGTACTCCAGAAAGCTAAGCGTTTGGGTCGAGATATATTTGGCGATGATTTCAAAACAAAAAGCGGTTTAATGTTGGGTCTTGGAGAAAACCGACAAGAGCTCATAGAGGTTTTCCAAAAACTTCGGTCGGTCGGGGTCGACATTCTCACTCTCGGACAATATTTAAGACCGACGAGATATCAACTTCCTGTCGCTCGTTATGTCCCCCCAGAGGAATTCGAATCGCTGGCTAAAACCGCTAAAGACCTAGGTTTTTTAACGGTTTACGCAGGGCCCTTGGTCCGAAGTAGTTTCAATGCATTTGAAGTAAGTCAACAAGATGGAATTGCCATTCTATAGGTATGCGTCTAATTTAATTGCTGCTTGGGAATAATTGTAATAGCGGCGGGGTCCGTGGGACACCCGAATACACATAACCCGCAGCCCGTACAAAATTCTGATACCACTTCGGGGTGAGCGAACGTGTGCTCTTCGTTGAACTCCATTTTAATGGCAAGGTTTGGGTATGGGCATCGATCCACACACACTTGACACGAACTGGCTGCACGACCTTCCGCTTCATAGGTTAGGCAAAGATCGGAAGCGATTTCGGCAGTCCCAATAAAAACTGCCTCGGGCCCTGAGCGGCTAAACCCCCCGTGTGTTGGGCGTGTAGGCCACACCAACGCACCCTCAGGGCAGGCGGTAACACAGGGTAATTCTGTGCATAGGAAACAAGGAGTTCTTCGGGGATCGATGTGGGGGCTTCCGACCGCTAGCCCTGTTTTTGCATCGGCTTTAATCAGTGCATCTTGGGGACAAGCTTCAATACATTTATCGCAACGCGTACAAGAACTTAAAAAAGAAAGTTCATCGAGCGCACCGGGGGGTCGGATTAAGTGAGCTCCAAGCCCTGTTGTGAGACCTTCAAAACGCTCAGCAAGAAAACCAAAAGCAAGGGTCTTGATAGAACTAAAGAAATCTGAACGCCCTTGGTTTTCGTCTAAGCGTTGAGACATATGCAACTAAACCTTAAGAGATAAGAGCCGAACCATTGGTTGGAGTACACCCCATAAAATAGCGTCAAATCCTATGACCAGCGTGGCATATTGCCCCTTCGCATCCAGGTCTGCGTACACCAAGACCTCACTGCGCGTCGCAACATCTCTCGAGGTGGGCGGTGTATCGGCCCACTTTACCTGCCCAGGGAGATTTGTTTTTTTTGTCATCCGTTTTTCTAAATTGACAAGATTAAGAACCAAGAGATCTCCATGAAAAGTAGGAGTGAACACATCTGTGATTCTTCCTTTTGGTTTTTGGGGGACTACTTCAAAAGCAGCTCGGTACCCCAAGTGTGTCGTATCGGGTTCTTCGCCTTGAAGTACGGCGACGCTTTGTTGATGAAGTTCCATTAATCCGATTTCTCCTCGATGGGAGACGGACCTTAAATATACTCCACTAACGGTGCCTAGGTTCTCCACTAGGTGGGGAAGCAACAAGAGGATTTGTTCTACGGCAGGACGCACAAAGAGCCTATTTTCAGGGCCCCAGGGCCCAGTGAGCGGTGCGGGTGTCCCACGAGAAGCGTCGGCTGTGACATCAAGAACTCGGCCTGGGAATTCATCGAGTAACCCTGTGGGTTCAGGTTGCGCCAAGATGACCGCGTCATAATCCTTGATGAGGTCAGGGGTTGGGGCAAAAGCTACGATATCATTTTCTTCTTGTTCTTTCGTTAGAGGTCCAGAGGCAAGAGGAAGTACCGAACAATGATGCGCCTCAAGTGTACGGACCAATTCTTGACCTAAGATGTCTTGCGCACCAACTACAGCAACTTTTAACATTTTTGGACCTTAGACGCGAGGTGCTTCGGGGGGGAGTGGCTTAAAATTAACTAAGAGTGGGTCTAGGATTTTTTCGATAAATTCGGCTGCCTGCTCAGGGGCTCGGCCCACCAATCTCTCTGGCTTTAAGAGCAATTGAATCTCGCTAATCCCCAGTCCCCACGCGGTGTCTTTTGCAAGGAGTGCGAGGAGCGGATTGGGATTTCCGTGATGAATTTCTTCCATGGCCTGAAGGGCACTCGTTCTAAATTTGGCGTGGAGGGCTTGCCGATCTCCACCACGCTGAGTGGCTTCCATTAATAAAATTTCTGCACATAAAAATGGAAGTTCTCGATGAAGATTGACTTCGATCATCGGGGTATGGACGACTAGCCCCTCGGCAATATTTTGGTAAAGAATTAAGATCGCATCGACAGCGAGAAAGCCCTGTGAAATGGTTAAGCGTCGGTGCGCACTATCGTCTAGGGTTCTTTCTAGCCATTGATTAGACGAGGTTTGATACGTGCTGGGCAGAAGCCCTGTGACAAAACGCGCAAGGCTCACCATCCGCTCCGAGCGCATCGGGTTGCGCTTGTAGGGCATTGCGCTTGAACCTATTTGATCCTTACCAAAGGGTTCTTCAATCTCACGCATATGTTGTAGGAGTCGAATATCATTAGCAAATTTACTAGCGCTACTAGCAATGCCACACAACACTTGTCCTATCCGATCTTCAAGTTTGCGCGTGGAGGTCTGCCCGCTGACGGTGATGACAGGTACCCCAAGCCGTGTGGAAAAAAGATTTTCAAGGTCTTGGGCTTTCTTTTTGTCTCCATTAAAAAGTTCTACAAAACTAGCTTGGGTACCTGTGGCGCCTTTCAAGCCACGTAGGGGTAATGTGGTTAAAAGGTGATCTAAATCTTCCAGGTCTAAAACGAGGTCTTGGGCCCAAAGCGTAGCTCGTTTACCGACCGTTGTGGGCTGCGCAGGCTGGAAGTGGGTGTACCCAAGTGTGGGTAGACTAGCGTGCGTTAAGCTGAATGTTCGCAAAGCTGAAATGACGCTCAGTAATCTCTGGCGAAGAAGACCTAGGGCTTCGCGAGCAATCAGCGTATCGCCATTATCGGTGACAAAACAACTGGTGGCCCCCAAATGAATGACCCCACGAGCGTCGGGGATTTGTTCGCCCCATGCATGGATAGCCGCCATGACGTCGTGCCTTAATTTATTTTCGTGTTGAGTGATCAAAGATAGGTCCACGAGGTCTTGTGTAGACTTCATTAAGGTGACTTGTTGTGGGGTGATGGAGAGGCCCATTTCAGCCTCACATTCAGCCAATAATACCCAAAGCCGTCGCCATGTTTTCTGTCTGTAAAGTGTTGAAAACAGGGCACTCATACGTGAACTAGCGTAGCGAGACGCTAGGGGGTTTTCAAACCCAGAAAGGGCGCTATCGTGGACGTCGGGAAGAAAGGGCATACTTCTATTATAGAGATGAGTCGCGGCCATCTCCAACTGGATCTATTACGAATTATTTCGTAATATTGCTACGAATAATTTCGTAGAAAAAAATGTTCCACATGGAACACCCACCCCAAGCCCCCAGGAGGCCCCAATGTACGAGCGCATCCAAAAACAAGACTTTGAAATCTTTAAAACTCTCCAAGATGAGATAGCTCGGCAGGACGAACACCTCGAAATGATCGCCTCTGAAAACTATGCATCCAAGGCTGTTTTAGAGGCCATGGGGTCTCATTTCACCAATAAATACGCGGAGGGCTACCCAGGCCGAAGGTATTATGGGGGCTGTGAGTTTGTGGATGATATGGAAAAATTGGCCATTGAAAGGGCCAAACTCCTCTATGGCGCAGAACACGCTAATGTCCAACCCCACAGCGGGGCCCAAGCCAATATGGCTGTTTACTTCAGCGTCCTTAAGCCTGGGGATACCCTTCTAGGCTTGGATTTAGCCCATGGAGGGCACCTAACCCATGGACACCCCTTGAATAGTAGCGGGATTCTATACAACTTTAAGAGCTACCATGTCCGAAAAGAGGACGAGCTTTTAGACATGGATGAGGTGCGATCTTTAGCTCACGAGCACAAGCCCCGAATGATCGTGGCAGGAGCGAGCGCATATTCTAGGTATTGGGACTTTAAGCTTTTTAGAGAAATCGCCGACGAAGTCGGGGCTCTTTTGATGGTGGATATGGCCCACATTGCTGGTTTGGTTGCTTCAGGGCACCATCCATCCCCGGTACCCTATGCGGATTTTGTCACCACCACGACTCATAAAACCCTTCGGGGGCCAAGGGGCGGCTTGGTTTTATGTAAAGAAATACACGCCAAGGCCCTTGATCGAAGCCTGTTCCCTGGTGTTCAGGGTGGGCCCTTGATGCACATGGTGGCTGCAAAAGCGATTGCTTTCAAAGAAGCGCTAGACCCTTCTTTTAAGGTCTATAGTGGTAATGTGGTTGAGAACGCTAAGGCCTTGTCTCGTAGTCTCCAAGAGAAGGGGTGGCGTATTGTGAGTGGTGGAACCGATAATCACCTGATTTTAGTTGATGTCTTTGCCAAAGGTGTGTTGGGCTCCGTAGCCGAAAAAGCTCTTGATTTAGCGGGTATTACCATCAATAAAAATGGGATCCCGTTTGACCCCAACCCTCCTATGAAACCAAGCGGTATCCGGCTAGGGACCCCAGCCATAACCACTCGAGGCCTAGGGGTCTCTGAAATGGCTCAAGTGGGTGGGTGGATCCATCGGGTCCTGACAGAGCCGGAGAACGAAGTGTCCCTCCACCAAATACGAACAGAGGTAGTGGCTCTAACGAGCAAATTCCCTATCCCCCAATAAGAAACCCCTTGATGTTCCATGTGGAACGACCAAGGGGTTCTTGATCCCATACGAGGAAGGCTTACTCTTCTTCAATCCCTAGGGGGGTTCCCGTAGAGGTTGTTTCAATATCCAAATCATCCTCTTCGTCGGACTCATCAAGGGCATGGGCGGAGGCGTCAATCTTGGCCATGGCCACTACTTTATCCGTCTCAGAAGAGACATTGTGAACTCGAACACCCTGGGTATTTCGACCTGTTCGACGGATATCCTCAACACCAAAGCGGATGGCCATGCCTTCTTGGGTAATTAAGAGACAGCCTTCTCCGGGAAGCACTAGTTTGAAGCCCACCACGGATGCGCCATTTTTCTTGGGGTTGAGTTTGATATTGATGACACCCGAGCCCCCTCGATGGATCAAGCTGTAGTCTTGGAGTAAACTAGATTTCCCGTAACCTCGGTCGGTAATGGTTAAGAGAAGGCCGTGTTTGGCTGTACTTTCATCGGCCTCCTTCCCTTCGGGCAGATCGGGTAGGGAATTAGCTACTTCCATGTCGACGACATAATCTCCCTTGGCAACCTTGATGCCTCGAACCCCCATAGAGGGTCTTCCTGTGGCTCGCACTTCCTCTTCGCTAAAACGAGTGGCTTTGCCGTGGGCTGTGCCGAGAACAATTTGTTGTTTGCCGTTCGAAGAACGCACGGCGACAAGTCGGTCGCCTTCTTCAATAGTTAAAGCAATAAGACCATTGCTTCGGATATTAGCATAGGCGCTTAGGGTGGTTTTCTTAACCGTTCCATTGGCAGTCGCAAATACCAGGTTCATGCCCTCGGAGAATTCTTTAATCGGCATCAATGTGACAACATTTTCGCCTTCTTTGAGTGAGATGAGGTTTTTAAAATGCTTCCCGCGTGTGTTCGCTGCTGCTTCTGGAATTTCATAAACCTTTAAGGCATAAACATAACCACGATCTGTAAAGGCCATTAGGGTGTCGTGTGCTTTGGTAATAAAAAGCTGCGCGACAAAATCTTCGTCCTTCGTTTTCATCCCAATTTTGCCCTTACCGCCACGCCGTTGACGCCTGTAATTGTTGAGATCAGTGCGCTTAATGTACCCAGTTTGCGATACAGTTACCACCATTGGGTCATCGGGGATGACATCTTCCATGCGAATGTCGCCAGTGTCATGAGTAATTTCGGTACGACGGGGGTCGGCAAAAACTTTGGAGACTTCTGATAGCTCAGTTTTGATAACGCCTAGTAATTTTTTTTCATTGGCCAAGATAGATTTTAATTCTTCGATGGTTGTTTCGACTTCCAAACGCTCGTCAACAATTTTTTGTCTTTCCAGCCCTGTGAGACGTTGTAGTCTCATATCTAAAATAGCCTGTGCTTGTTTGTCGCTTAATTTTAGGGTGGGGTCGGCTTTTATTTCCACAGCTGTGGCGAAACGTCCCTCCATCAGCCCTGCCTTGGCCTCTTCCCCGGTTTTAGAAGCGCGGATCAGTTTGATTACCCCATCAAGGTGGTCTAAAGCAATGGTTAGACCCAAAAGAATGTGGTGCCGCTCCTCGGCTTTTCGTAATTGGAAAAGGGTTCGACGGGTCACGACCTCTCGGCGGAACCCAATGAATTCTTCTAAGATCTCCTTGAGAGTACATACTCGAGGTTGCCCATTCACGATGGCCAATAAATTGATTGGAAACGAGGATTGTAGATCTGTCATTTGATAGAGTTGGTTGAGGACAATCTCTGAAGGCTCGTTCCGCTTCACTTCAATAACCAAGCGAATGCCTTCGCGATCGGATTCATCTCGGATATCCGAGATGCCGTCGATTTTCTTATCGTTAATCAACTCCACAATCTTTTCAATCACACGCACTTTGTTTGTTTGATAGGGAAGTTCGGTAAAGATAATTTGTTCAACTTCGCCCTTATTTTTGATTTTGGTGATCTCTGTATGCGCCTTCGCGCGGACCACACACCGTCCTTTCCCGGTTCGGTACGCATCTAGAACGCCAGTAGTACCGAGCATTTTTCCACCGCCTGGAAAATCAGGTGCAGGGATGTGTTTCATCAGGGCGCCAAGATCAGCCGCAGGATTGTCGATGAGGTGGATCAGGGCCTTGATACATTCGCCTAAATTATGAGGGGGGATACTCGTGGACATCCCAACTGCAATCCCTTGGCTACCGTTCACAAGTAAGTTGGGGAAGCGGGCGGGGAGCACCAGGGGCTCTTCTTCATTGCCGTCATAATTCGGACCAAAATCAACGGTTTCCTGGTTGATGTCTTCCATGAGCTCATTGGAAAGCCTGGATAGTCTTGCTTCGGTATAACGCATGGCGGCTGCGCTATCGCCGTCAATAGATCCAAAATTACCCTGACCGTCCACTAAGACATGGCGTTGTGAAAAGGGCTGAGCTAAACGAACCAGGGTGTCATAGACTGCTGAGTCGCCATGAGGATGGTATTTACCGATAACATCTCCGACGGTTCGGGCGCTTTTGCGGTAGCCACGGTTCCATTCATTGCCACTTGCTTTCATGGCATAAAGGACACGACGATGGACTGGTTTTAGTCCGTCGCGTACATCGGGCAATGCGCGGCCAATAATGACCGACATTGCGTAGTCCAAATAGGACCGTTTCATTTCTTTTTCGATATCGAGGGGTTCAATCCGGTTCATTTCTAACATGGGTTTCTCTTAGGGTTAAATGTCAATGTTGTCGGCAAGGAGCGCGTTGGTTTCAATAAATTGACGGCGGGGTTCTACGGCGTCTCCCATAAGAATTGTGAAGATCGCTTCAGCTTGGACGGCGTCATCAATACGAACTTGCAAGAAAGTTCGGCGTTCGGGGTCCATGGTTGTTTCCCACAATTGCTCGGGGTTCATCTCGCCAAGGCCCTTATAGCGTTGGACGCTTAAGCCCCGCTTACCTTCTTCCATCACGCGTTCAAGGAGGGCTTCAGGAGAATCGAAGTCCATGTCTTTATTGAGGGTGGTCTCTTCGGCTTCCTCTTTGTCTTTGTCTTTGTCCACATCTTTGGTTTTCAAGCGGCGCAACTGGAGGCGACCACCATAAAATACTTCGAGTTCCGTTTTTAGCGCTGCGACACGTCGAAACTCATTCCACTGCGCGACTTGCGCGTCGACCCATAAAGTTATGGGGCGATTCATGTGCATGCGGATAATTTTTAAGCGATGGTAGGCGGAGTGGACCACTTCATCAATCGTCGTCTCCTCAATGGTATGTATTGTGCATGTACCCAATTGAGCTTCTTCAAGTTGCTCTTTTAAGGATTCGATTTTGGAAACAGTGGCAAAAGCATCGGGCTCAAGAAGACCGCCACTTAAAAGGGTTTCAACTAGGTCTGACGCGAAGCCACGACGACTTAATTTGGCAAACAGTTGGCTACGCTCGCCCCATTTTTTTAAATCACGAACAAGGGCAGCGCCTTTTCGTTCTTCTTTATTGGGAAGTGTGAGGGTCCAACCATCGAGCGCTTTTTGAAATAGAAATTCTTCAAGCGATCGTTCGTCTTTTATGTATTTTTCGGTTTTACCTTTTTTCACTTTGAACAGGGGCGGTTGCGCCACATACAAATGCCCGCGCTCAATTAGTTCTGGCATTTGTCGATAAAAGAAAGTTAGTAATAAAGTGCGAATATGGGAACCGTCGACATCAGCGTCGGTCATTAAAACAATTTTGTGGTAGCGGAGATTTTCTATTTTAAAACCGTCTTCCCCGGGCCCAATACTGGTGCCCAAAGCTTGAATGAGGGTTCTGAGTTCGTTATGCGCTAAAATCTTATCAAACCTAGCCTTTTCAACATTTAGAACCTTACCCTTGAGGGGTAAAATCGCCTGATTAGATCGATTTCGGCCTTGTTTCGCTGACCCGCCTGCGGAGTCCCCTTCGACAATATAAATTTCAGAAAGAGCTGGGTCGCGCTCTTGGCAGTCCGCTAGTTTTCCAGGAAGCCCTCCGCCATCCAATGCGCCTTTTCGCCGAGTCAAGTCTCTTGCCTTACGTGCCGCTTCTCGAGCGCGTGCAGCGTCGATTGCTTTCTCGATAATCATTTTGGCTTCGCGAGGGTGTTCTTCAAAAAAATTGTTTAACTTATCATAAACAATTGCTTGAACAATCCCTTTCACTTCAGACGACACTAGTCGGTCTTTTGTTTGACTAGAGAATTTAGGGTCGGGGACCTTGGCACTAATAACCGCCGTCAGGCCTTCGCGAACATCTTCACCAGACAGGGTAATTTTCAAAGATTTGAGGAGGTTGTTTTTCTCAGCGTAAGTGTTGACAACACGGGTCATAGCAGATCGGAAGCCTTCAAGGTGTGTGCCCCCGTCGCGGTTACCAATATTATTGGTAAAACAATAAATAGCCTCTTGGTAGGAGTCATTCCACTGCAGGGCTACTTCGACAACTGTATCGCTTTTCTCGTCTCGAATAAAAATAGGTGGTTTATTAACAGGAACTTTATTTTTATTAAGGTGCTCCACGAAAGCTGAAATTCCACCTGTGTTTTCGAAGTCATGGCTTTGACCTGTTCGCTCATCTGCAATGTAAATATGCACGCCTTGATTTAAATAACTTAATTCGCGAAGACGTTTACTCAAAGTCTCAAAACTAAAATCTAGAACATGATTAAAGATTTCAGTGTCTGGTTTGAAGCGGACGCGTGTTCCTTGTTTGTCACTAGGGCCCACTACAGCAAGGGGTTTATCGGCTTTACCCCGCGTGAAGGTGACTTGGTGTTCCTTGCCGTTTTTCCAAACAGTTAGGTAGAGTTTTTCAGACAAGGCGTTCACACAACTCACGCCGACACCATGAAGACCGCCCGATACCTTGTACGCGTTTTTACCCTCAGTGTTGGTGTTATCGAATTTTCCACCCGCATGAAGAACAGTCATGATAACTTCCGCTGCTGATCTTTTTTCCTCTTTATGAATATCTACTGGAACCCCTCGGCCGTTGTCTTCAACCGTGCAGGATCCATCGGAATGAATAAGTACGTCGATTCGAGAGCAGTAACCCGCCAAGGCCTCGTCGATCGAATTGTCCACCACCTCGTAGACCATGTGGTGGAGACCACTTCCATCATCGGTGTCACCAATATACATCCCTGGGCGCTTTCGAACAGCCTCTAAATCCTTGAGTACAGTGATGTTATCTGCTGTATAGGTATCGCTAACATTGTGGGCATTAGGGGTGTTTTTGGAGACATTTTCAGACATCAATACTCGCTTGATTCAAGGGGTTAGTTGAAATAAAGAATTAGGCCGGGGTTGGATTTGCGAAACGCACCGGCATCAAAATGTAGCGGAACGTAAAACCTTCTATGCTTGGACTCGTGAAAACACCTTGACCAATTTCATCCTTAAATTGGTACACCACATCTTCACCAGTAAGGCGATCCAGAATCTCTGTTAGATAGTCGATGTTGAAAGCCAACTCAAACGACTGCTCTTCACCTGAGAAGGGTAGTGTACTTTGGTTGGTCCCTTCGTCGGGATGTTGGAAAATAATTTTCAAATTGGGGTACTCAAAAACCAGTCGAACATTTTTATTGTAATCATCTTTTTTGAGGCCTACAAATCGCAAGCGTTTGCCAAAAAGATCACGATCCATAAGGACTTTCTTGGGTAGCTCTTGGGGGATCACTTTTTCATAGGCTGGGAAATTTCCATTAACCAATCGGGCTGAAAATTTAAGGCCTGGTTGGTCGATAAATAGGGTCGTGGCGTCCCAAGCGATGGTGACTTCGCCCTCACTGGTAAGTAAAAGAGGGAATAAGTCGAGGGCGCGACGGGGGACCACTAATTTTACTTCTTCATTAATTTTGGTCTCACAAGGGATCTCCGCGATGGCTAAACGGAATCCATCTGTACTCACTAGTCGAATGTTGGTTTTTTGGATATGGAGTAACACGGCAGCCATAGTGGGTTTAGTGGTGTCTCGACTGACTGCTATAGACGCTAGGCCAATGGCCTCTTTAAGTTTTTGAATGGGGAGTTTAATTTGTGCTAATTTCCCGTTGTGGCTAGGTAATTCGGGGTATCCCTCGCTGGGTTGAATATTTTGCTCTGAGTTCATATCTTTAGCTCGAACCCATAAACGATTAGCGCTATCAGTGATCTCTAGGGTTAACTCAGCGGTTGGGAAAGATTGAATGGTGTCAATGAATTTCCGCCCAGGGATCGTGATAGACCAATCACCCTGGCCCTCAATAGGGATGGTAGCTTCAAAAGATAAATCCATGTCAGTCGCTTTTAAAATTAACTCTTTCCCATCACTTTTTAAATAAATATGTTGGAGGATAGGGAGTGTGACACGGCGGTCAAGAGCGTTTTTTAAAATACCAAGAGTTTTACTTAATCTCTCTTTACCTATCTTTAATTGATTACTCATTAATACACCTTGATGATGATGAGTGGGTGTGGAGATGTGGATTGAATCCCTAAGTCTTAATCTTACCTACAAAAGCCATAAATTAAGCATGTGTGTTTCATTGTGGAGCCCTTGTAAAATCAATGGTTTTTTACTGTTCACCTACCCCCCCAAACTACACTCTTAACAAACAGTTTTCCACAAGCTGTGGAAAGCTGTTTAAACCCTATTTTTTTCAACCCGAAGTGTCATTTAAAACAAGCATTTTGGTGTGGAAAACTTATTTAACCACTAGAGTGATAGCCAAAGAGGTAGTGAGGTCACCCTGGATTTGCCCCATGTTGTTTTTGAAAAATAAATCGACCAACTCTATTACACACTGCTCTGGTTTTCGAGACAAACCAACCCCCGCTAGATTCATATGGGTAGCCCCATCGATAATCCCCAACCATTTATGAGTACCCGATTTCATACCCTCAAAAGATTTTAAACGAGACTCCCAAGCACCATTTAACTCATGATCTTCTGTGCCGGTAATTAACAACATGGGTTTATTGAGATGCTCCCAGGCACCCTCAGGAAAGATCAAGCCGGGACCTTGGGGAGAAAGTGCGACATAGGCATTAAAACGGTCTTTTCCTTGACAACCAAGGTTATTTTTAGCCCCCGCTTCGATCATAACGGTCGCGGCGCCCATAGAGTGGCCCACAAGGATTCTGGGGCCACCCATAGAATCCTCAATCCAATCCAATACCCCCTGAATCTCCATCATTCGACCCCGATAAGACGAAGGGTCAGTGACCATCTCAACCAACCCTTTCTTTAATCCTTGGTGTTTAGTGTGCTCCCGCAAGGAATCAAGGTTGCTCTCAAGGTGTTCCATGGCACAAACCAACCAACCATGTGTAGCAAAATAATCTACTAAATAACCGTATCCATTTTCACTCCCCCCCGCCCCAGGAGAAACAACAATGAGACCCAATGGGGGTGTTTGGGGCGTGAGTATTTTGACCTTGAAAATTTTCCCATCGGCTCTCTTAAGTTGGTGTGTCTTCATCAAATAACCCTAATCTACCAAGCCCAGCTTGGGGTTTATGGTTTTAAACAGAGGTGTCCTTCATGCCATACCCTAACCCAATCCCAAGAAAACACCAGAGTATTTAATACACGGTATTTAACAAAGCATGAATGAGTTTGTGAAAATCATTATCTTTTTTCATGCGCTGTTTAACTGAATCAATAGCGTTCATCACAGTGCTATGATGCATATCAAACTCTTTGGCAATATCACTATAAGACGCCACGGATAACTCTCTCGCTAAATACATAGCCACCTGTCGTGGGACCAAAATAGAAGCCTCTCGCCCCCTTTTTTTCTTGAGGTCTCCATAAGAAATATGAAATGATTCCGCTACTGAACGGAGAATCCGCTCCATGGGGACAGCCCCAAGAAGCTCATCACCGTTTTGGCCCTGGAAGGCACTTTGGGCAATCTCTAGAGATGGGCTAACCCCCATAAACTGGGCCTGGAAGATGACTCGGTTGAGGAGGCCTTCTAGGTCGCGCACGCTGCTTTTACCCCGGTGCGCTATGAACCCTAGAACCTCATCATCGATCCTAGGAGCCTCCAGAAAATCCGGTTCTTCAAGTTTCTTTTTTAAAATCGCGACCCGTGTTTCAAAGTCGGGAGGTTGAATATCAGCGGTTAAACCCCACTTGAAACGCGTCTTCAACCGCTCATGGAGTCCCTCAAGTTGCTGCGGTGGCTTGTCAGACGTGATAACAATTTGTTTCCCGTGTTGGAGAAGATATTCGAGAACATAAAAAATTTCTTCCTGTGTTCTCTCCATTTTTCCTAAAGCTTGGACATCATCTAACAACAACACATCACAACCCTGGTATTTTTTTCTCAAAGGCTCTGTGTTCCTTTTGCTGATGGCGGCGGTGACCTCGTGGAAGAAGCTATCTACCTTTAAATAATGTAATTTAGCAGAAGGATTTTTATCACGAATCGCTTGGCCAACCCCCACCATAAGATGGGTTTTACCCAAGCCAGACGAGCCATAAATGAATAATGGGTTCATATTAAAGGACGAAGAGCTTTTGCCAAAGTGCTCCACCACTGAGTTGGCGGCCGCGAAGGCCAATTGGCTGCTGGGCCCCACAACAAAACGATCCAGGGTGTAGCGAGCAAATAAACTAGGGAAGGATATTTGAGGATTTTCCACAACCATAGGGGTTGCGTTGGGTTGCGCTGTTTGAACCTGCAGCGACCCAGAAATTTGGAAGACAAGATTCAAATGAGCCAAATCCTCTTGGACCAACGCGTCATTAAATTCTTCAGCCAATTGTTGTTCGATCCATAGTTTGGTTGGTGCATTAGGTACTTGGATACTCAAAGTATTGCCCTCACACCGAAGGGCGATACACGGGGACACCCATTCTTGGAAACTCCCCGAGGACAGCCGGCCCTCCAGATTTTTTCGGATCAGCGACCATAGCCCCTGAGCATCTTTTTCCATCGGCACAGCGTCCATAAATCCTTCGTTTTTAAAGAGGGCTTTTCACCCAAATTCCAAAGACCACCGCAACAAATTACACGTGGGGGATAATTACTCTATCACTAGGCGGGGCATGGGTAAGAGCCTTTTCAATTGAGGTTTCAGCCCCCTAATGGTAACCTCGTAAGTTCGCCTTCACTATAGACCCCGAGGGCAAACAAGGACGCCCATGAAACGTACATTTCAACCTAACCGACGACGACGATCCAAAACACATGGTTTTCTCTCTCGTATGAAAACCAAGGGCGGCCGATTGGTTTTGAAGCGCCGTCGTGCCAAAGGTCGTCATACAATCGCGCTCTAAAAGACTCTGTGGAATTCAAAAAAATCTTTAGAACGATCCAGCGTCATGATCACTTGATATTAGTTCCACCTCCGCCACTGGTCTATAAAGATGCTTCGATTGATTTGAGAGTCCTACACACGAATAACACCAACTCTCCGCGTCTTTTAGTGTCTGTGCCAAAGAGCTTTGGCTCAGCCCCTGAGCGTAATCGCTTCAAGCGCGTTGCTCGCCACGCATTCCTTTTGGCCTTAGCCCAACAACCCCTCTCTGCATCATGGGTGGTGTGGGTTCGCCCACTCAGGCACACTAAGAAGACCATACCTCAGGTAAACGAGATGACTCAACACCTCGTAAATCTCATTAAAGGACTAAGTTGAATATGCAAAACCGAAACATCCTTTGGTTTACCCTGGGGACCCTGATTTTACTGGGGGCCCAATGGTTTGTGACAAGTCGCTACGCCCCGGTCGTTCCATCGATCAACAACCCCGCCCCTACTATCACACCCACTGAACCCATAACTCCACCGACCCCCATGGCGGTCGCTAAACCAACCCGAGGGCTATCTCCTGGGTATACGGTGACAATTTCTAATCCAGACATTGATGTGTCATTTAGAAAAGATACCGGCGCCTTGGTTCAGGTGAAATGGTTGCGCGATGGGACTCTTTTTTTCCCCCACCAAACCTCTCCAGGTACCGAGGGCTTTATCGGCTTGGGCGAATCCTCAAGGGTCTTCACGGATCATCGAGCTGAAGCCAAGGCTTCAGGCACCGTCATAGATTTTTACAACGACCAAGGCGATCATCTTATTTGGACCGTGCCCACCCAAGGCTATATTCTAGAGGTCCAGGCGACCAGCGCGACCCCCCAAACTTTAACCCTTGTCCCATTGCCTGAAACCATGGGACCCGTCACTAATTTGGGGCGCGTATTTTCCATTGATGAAAATCAAGTGAATGAAACCCTATGGAGCGATATTCTCACAGACCCCTTCTTTAGTTTCTTGGGGGATGAACGAGAAGTCTTACCCATAGCCACTCAGCGGGTAGGGATTGATGCGGGTGTTGAAGAGGGGGCTGCGTTCCAACCCATGAGTCACTACTTTACGGCTATTTGGAAATCCACCACTAGTCCCGTTAGTGCGTCCACTTTGGGCTACACCGTTCAAACTTCACCCACCCCTATCGCCCTGCAACTTTACACGGGCCCCAAAGAACTCGGCGTCCTTTCAGGTTTCGACCCCATTTCATCACAAGCAGTGAGCTTTGGTTTTTTTGGGGCGATTGCTAAATGGATGTTTTATATTTTGAAGGCGATCCACACTCAAGTTGGTAACTGGGGTTGGTCTATCGTGGTTTTCACCCTCATCTTGAGAGGGTTGTTGTGGTGGCCTAACACCAAGCAAACCATTTCTATGTTGCGGATGAAAGATTTTGAGCCCCACCAAAAATCCATTCAAGCGAAATATGAAAAATACGGCAACGACATGTCTAAAAAAGCTGAAATGCAGCGCGAGTTAATGGATCTCTACAAAAAAAATAACCACAGCCCCTTCGGCGGTTGTTTACCCATGCTCCTCCAAATGCCCGTTTTGTTTTCTTTATGGTCCATGCTCCAAGCTGTTTTTGAATTACGTAACGCGCCTTTTATTGGCTGGATTCACAACCTATCCGGGAAGGACCCTTATTATGTTTTGCCCGTCCTAATGGGGCTGGGCATGATTGTCCAAACCGCCATGACGCCGGCCATGGGCGACCCCCAACAAAGAAAAATAATGATGTTCATGATGCCCGTGATGATGGTGTTTATCTTTGCGCAGTCACCGGCGGGGCTCTGTCTTTATTACACCGTGTTCACGTTAATTGGCCTAGCCCAAACCTGGTGGGTGAAACGTAACTATGTCTCGCAACCCATTAAAGTTTAAACCGCCATACAACGGCAAGCATCAAACCCCACACAATGACCGCTCCTATTTTTGCTTCAGCGACTCCGCTCTTCAAAAGCGCTGTTCATATTATTCGTGTTTCAGGGGGGGACCTAAAAAGTCTTTTTGCGCCTCTCTGTACCATGCCTCCTCCAAAGCAACTGGTTAGGCGCGATCTTAAATGGAGTAGCCCCAAAGGGGGTTTTCACGAACGAGCCTTGGTGGTTTTCTCGCCGGCGCCGCAAAGTTATACCGGAGAAGACTGCGTTGAGTTTCATCTCCACGGCAGTCCCCTATTGGCGCAGCGATTTTCAGATTATTTGTTAACCCTAGGCTTACGGCTTGCTTATCCCGGCGAATTTACTCAGCGCGCCCTTCTTAACGGGAAGCAGTCGCTACTGGCGGTGGAAGCGCTTCAGGAGTTGATGGAAGCCGATACTGATCTCCAACTTCAACAAGCCCAAGCGCATCAAGGGGGGCTCCCTGCTTGGGTCATTACCTTCCAAGCCGAGTTGGCTGGTTGGGTTGCACAGGCGGAAGCCACTGTCGATTACGGCGAGGACGAACACGTGTCGCTCGACGAGCATGCCCTGAAAGCGTGGGCGACAAAATGGAGCGAGCGAGTACAACTTGAATACCAAAAAGCGCAAGCTGCACAGTGGGTCAAAAAAGGAATCCATGTTGTTCTTGTGGGCCGACCGAACGCTGGGAAAAGCTCCCTCTTTAATTATTTATTGAAAGATGAACGAGCAATTGTGTCCGACACACCCGGCACAACCCGGGACTATTTAGAAGGTCGGGCTGAATTAGGGGATCTTCCGTTAGTAATCTTTGATACGGCAGGTATTCGGTACGAGGCTGAGCAAATTGAACAGGCAGGCATTCTTAAAATTCATAAACTGTTACTCGAAGCTGACCTAATTCTTTATTTAATTCCTGCTCAAGATCGTTCGCCTGACCCCGCCACCGAAGCCCTTATCCAAGCCTTTAAGGCTAAAGTGATGAGAGTCAGTACCATGGTCGATCAGGGTGAACCCTACCTACCTACCGATTGTCATATTTCACTTCATCCGATCGCGACGGAAGGATTACAACAAGCTTTACACAACCGCTTCTTAGGGCGTCATCGCGCGCAGGATCTTCATACCTCTTTCTGGGGAGATCGGCATCTTCAACTGCTCTTGAATATCACAGAAGCGCTGCGTATGTTAGACAGCGCCCCGTCAGAAGCCCCAAGTGAAATTTACGCCTCCGCTCTCCAGGGTGCCTGGGGGCATCTCTGTCGCTTGACCGGGGCGGATCCCGCCGAATCCTCCTTGGACGAAATGTTTAAAAGATTCTGTCTAGGCAAATGATCTACCCCCAAGCCTAGGGTGGCTATAAGATCGGGGTATTGTTTATTTGTGCTAACCTGAACACCTATTGTTCCTCGATGAACAGTGGATGAGGGGGTGCTATGAAACGTCTCTTTGTCTATATGTTAGGGCTGTCGACCTTGCTCTGGTCTGATGAATTTTTGGGGCGGTGGCAAATCACCTACCAATCGTCCCAACACAAGATTCTCAGTCAAACCATTTCGGGTTCAGAATTCGCCGTTCAAAAAGGGATCCATACATTTGGTAACGGCTTTGGTGAATTCTCTTTGGAGGCTAAACATCTTTTTAATACCGATGTTGAGTTGAAAACTCCTTTCATAGGGAATAAGTTGGCCTACCGTGCCACAACGATCGGCATTAACGTAGACCATGTCAGACCCGACGGCATTCTGGTCGGGCTCGGCGTTGGGTATCAAATGAATAATCTAAGCTACACCTTTCGGCCCACTCTAACCTCACTTACTACGACGTCCTCAACATTTAAAACCCCCGTCGTCAACCTCCATTTCGGTTATCGTTTTTCTTCGGTAGTGTTGGGGGTACGGGTAGAGAAAAGTCTTTCGACAGACTCGACGGATATGGTTAACCGATTTAGCCCCTCTCGGTCGATCGGCGCTTTTATCAGTTATACTTTTTAGTCCCCAAGGGCCTGTTACATAATTTCGCAAGGTAAACTAGGCATGGAGACCGCATGTCAGTTGCCTACCAAACTGTTATTGGCCTAGAGATACACACTCAGCTCAAAACTCAATCAAAGATGTTTTGTAGTTGCGCAAATATCTACGGCACTGAGCCCAATAGCGAGACCTGCCCTGTGTGCCTAGGTTTCCCGGGCGCCCTCCCGGCCATCAATCAAGAGGCAGTTGGGATGGCTGTTCGTCTCGGGCTAGCGCTAGAGGCAGAGATTACGCCCGAGAGTCTTTTTTATCGTAAGCATTATTTTTATCCTGATTTACCCAAGGGCTTTCAAATTACACAAGGCCCCCGAGCGGTCATTGAGCGCGGTAAGGTGGTTATCGCCGGGGACACTTCTGTTCGCGGCAACACAGAGCCCATCACAGTGGGTATTGAGCGCGCACACCTCGAGGAAGACTCGGGCAAAAGCCAACATAATGATCGCCATCAAGCAAGCTTGGTGGATCTCAACCGGGCAGGGGTGCCTTTGCTTGAGATTGTGAGTGCCCCTGATCTTGCCTCGCCTCAAGAGGCGTACGATTATCTCAAAACCATGCACCAACTCGTCACCTCCTTGGGTATTTGTGACGGGAACATGGAAGAGGGCTCTTTCCGTTGCGATGCAAATGTGAGTGTGCGGCCTCTAGGGCAAGCTCACTACGGCGTTCGCGTAGAAATAAAAAACCTCAACTCTTTTCGTTATGTGAAGCAAGCCCTTGAATATGAAGTTAAGCGGCATACCCAACTTTACGAAACAGGGCAAACACCTGCCCAAGAAACCCGAGGATGGGATTCCCAAACTAATCAAACCCATTCCCAGCGGAGCAAGGAAGCAGTGATGGATTATCGCTATTTCCCCGAACCGGATCTGCCACCTTTGGTGGTTACCCCCCAAGACATTGAAGACGCGCGTCGGCTTCTTCCTGAATTACCGCAAGCACGGGCCGCGCGGTATCGACGGGACTACCAACTGAGCGAGTACGACAGCGAGATGTTGGTATCTTCGCCTTCATTTTCAGAATATTTTGAAGCTCTGATCGCAGCGCGCGTTGCCCCCAAGTCTGCCTGCACATGGATGCTGGGAGAAATGAGTCGGTTGCTTAATGAGCAAAATATTGACATCACAGCCCTAGGCCTTTCGCCGGATCGCTTATCGGAACTGATTCATTTAGTAGACGAAGGCGTGGTGACGCGAAGCAGCGCAAAAGAAAATGTATTACCTAAACTCTTGGGAAGCGATCTATCCTCAAAAGATATTGTGGTGCAAGAAGGTTTGGTGCAGGTTTCAGATGTCACCACCATCCGTGCCCTAGTTGAAGAGGTTCTCTCATCTTCCCCACAGCAATTGGCTCAATATCGGGCAGGCAAACTGAGTCTCAAAGGTTATTTTGTCGGTCAAGTGATGAAAAAAGGTAAAGGCCAACTCAATGCCGCCGCCGTGAATAATCTTCTCGACGAGATACTCAAGTAAATTAGGGAGTGAGAATGAAAAAAAAGCCTGTCACGAAAACCTGGGGCCCCACCACAAAAGCAGTTCATGCAGGCATGCACGAGAACACTTCTCGCTCGGTGACGACGCCGATCTATCAGACTTCAACTTTTGCATTTCAAGAAAATCGTGAAGGCGCCGAGTTTGCCAACAGCATTGAACCGTCCGCATTTTATACACGTTGGGGTAACCCCAATTTTGCCGAAGTTGAAGCGGTGATCGCAGCCCTGGAAGGGGCTGAGCGCGCATTAGTTTCTAGCTCAGGCATGGCAGCCACGGCGACCATTTTTGAGACCTTTATACAACACGGGGACCATGTGATTGCCCCCGCAGCAAGTTATTTAGGGACGGAACTCTTACTTAAACACCTCATCACAAGCAAAAACATCAAAGTGACCTTTATCCATAACACGCTCGATATGGATGAATGGGAGAGAGCCGCTTCGGTCCCGACGAAACTCTTGTGGATTGAAACCCCCTCCAACCCAACACTAGGAATTACAGACATCGGTAAAATTGTTCAATTAGCCCAACGCCATCGTATTAAAACAGTGGCTGATAATACCTTCGCGTCACCAATACACACACGTCCTATCGAGTGGGGAATCGATTTAAGCATGTCGAGTGCTACGAAATATTTAGGAGGCCATAGCGACGTAACGGCTGGCGTTATTGCAGGCTCAGATGCAGATGTGACAGCCTGTTGGAAAGTTGCGCGACTCACGGGTCCCACGATAGATCCTATTGGGGCTTGGCTGCTTCATCGCGGGATCAAAACCCTAGCCCTTCGGGTTACACGATCTTCAGCCTCAGCCATGACGCTAGCTCAATGGCTAAGCCAACACCCACAAGTTGAACGCGTGGATTATCCTGGGCTACCCTCCCATCCAGGGCATGAGATTGCTAAACGCCAAATGCAGGACGGTTTTGGAGGCGTCCTAAGTTTTCAAATTCAAGGAGGCCTTGAGGCCGGCTCTCGATTTTGCGAGTCACTCCAAATGGTATACCGAGCGGTATCCCTCGGAGGCGTGGAAAGCCTCATTCAACACCCCGCGTCTATGACCCATATTTTTGTCGATGAAGCCACGAAGAAAAACCTTGGTATCACACCGGGTCTCCTACGTTTTGCGACGGGCATCGAAGACGTGCAGGACATTCAGTCTGATTTCGAACAAGCTTTTACGGCGGCCCTATAGCTATGGATCTTTTTATTAACGGTCAACCCAAAACCTATCCTAGTTTTCAACACATAGGAGAATTGCACGCTCATTTGGGTTTACCGAATTATGGGGTTGCCGTCGAATTAAATGGCCAAGTCATTTCAAAAAAACTTTATGACCAAACGCCCTTAGTCTCGGGCGATCGACTTGAAATTGTTCGCCTTGTAGGCGGGGGCTAAGCTTTCAAACGGAAGATCTGCCAAAGATCCTGGCCACACGAGTAGTTAGCGTCTTCCCCCCAAGTTGAATCGAGCGTTTGGAAAATCGGTCCTCCCACGAACCTTGAGGATTGAAACAAATGGACCTCATCAACGAGTTTTTCTTCGAGGGCTCGATGGATCAATGTAGGTCCGCCCTCGAGAAGCAGCCGGGTAATGTGGCGAGCGCCTAATTCAGCTAGTGTATGAGGCAGCGACGGTCGACTTTTGCTATCAGGGGGCACGACAATATCGGAGATCCGTTCGCGCGCGGGAAGTTTGTGGGTACTAATGCGAAGTATGGGTTCGCGCGGTGTGAATTTCCAAACGGCAGCCTCGTCTTGGATGGCTTTTTGGCCCACCATCACAATACGGTGAAACACGCGGTGAGGCTCAGCCAATAAAGGCCAGCGGTCAGTCAATTGAGGGTTGTCCACGCGGATCGTCTCGCTCCCCACCATGATGCCATCGGAGGCTCGCCTCAAAGCATGTCCTAGAGCCTGAGTCGCTGGGTCCGTGATTCTTTCGGCGACACCCACTCTTCGGTTTTCACCCAGGGCTAATTTAGCGGTCACCCAAGGGCGACCCGTTTTAACCCATTTAAAGAAAGGTTCATGGAACCGAATGCACTCCTTTTCTAAAATACCCGTGGTGACCTCAATTCCTGCAGACTTCAAAATAGCCACTCCCCCACCATTCACCCGGGGATTCAAATCTAGTGCTCCGAGAACGACGCGACGAATACCTGCTTGAATAAGCGCATCTGTGCAAGGGGCGGTTCGCCCGGTATGGCAACAGGGCTCGAGCGTGATGTATGCAGTCGCGCCTTGAATATCTTCTCCAGCACTCAGCGCATTTTGGATCGCTATCACCTCGGCATGAGGTTGACCTGCTTGGAGATGAGCCCCACGACCGAGTAAGCGTCGATCTTTAGTGATCACACATCCGACCGAAGGATTCGGACTCGATAAACCCACGCCTCGGATCGCCTCTTGGAGAGCTAGCGCCATCCAGTCGGGGTCACTCGCAGAACCGTCGACTCGAGGCCAAGGACCACGAGTCGCTAAAGACCACGCCTCGGCCTGTTCGGGGGTGAGGAAGAGATTCATGAAGGATGCGCTTGCCCTCGTTTGGACTTAGCAGACATTATTTTTTTGACCTTTCTTTTTTCGGGTTGTATCCATCCCTTGAGAGCAAGTTCGAAAACTTCTTCAACATGCTTTACGGGGTGGAAACGCAGTCGTTTTCTCACTTTAGGGTCAATCTCTTCTAGATCTTTTAAGTTGGAATGAGGAATGATAATGTCATGAATGCCTAAGCGAAGCGCCGCTAAGCTTTTTTCTTTAAGGCCGCCGATGGCTAACGCATCTCCTCGTAAATCAATCTCCCCCGTCATAGCGACAGTATTTCTCACCGGGGTTCCGGTCAGCATGGAAAGCAAAGCGGTCGCCATAGCCAACCCTGCGCTCGGGCCCTCTTTAGGGATGGAGCCTTCAGGAAAGTGAATGTGGATATCGCGCTTCTGGAAGATTTCTGGCTTTAGGCCAAAGGCTTCACTACGACTTCGAAGATAACTCAGCGCAGCGCTAGCACTTTCTTTCATGACATCTCCGAGTTGACCTGTGAGCTGGAGCAAGCCTTTGCCGGGCATCGAAAGGGCTTCCACGAAGAGCACATCGCCGCCTGCGGCGGTCCAAGCTAATCCCGTGACGACGCCAATACGGGGCCCCGCCAATCTTTCATCCTTAAGAATTTTAATGGGGCCCAAAAAAGAATGAAGGTTATCTTCCGTGACATTGATTTTCTTTTTCCATGTACCTTCGGCTAGTTGGCGAGCCACTTTTCGAGACACAGCACCCAGTTCGCGCTCGAGTTGGCGTAATCCTGCCTCACGCGTGTACCCCATGACGATGGATTTCAAGCCTGAGTCGGAAAACATCAAGTGCTTTGTTTTGAGCCCATGTTTTTCTAGTTGCTTGGGGATCAGATGACTTCTGGCGATGGCATGTTTTTCTTCGAGCGTATAACTCGAGAGATAAATAACCTCCATACGATCCCGGAAGGCGGGGTGCACGGGTTCTAGTTCATTGGCATTAGCCAGAAAAAGAACATTGCCTAGATCAATCGGCGTATTCAAGTAGTGATCCCTGAAGGTATTGTTTTGCTCAGAATCAAGCACCTCTAAAAGAGCCGCGCTGGGATCCCCGCGAAGATCTCGGCCAATCTTATCGATTTCATCCAACATGATGACGGGGTTCATGGATTTAACCTGATGGATGGCTTGGACAATCCGACCCGGCATGGCTCCCACATAGGTTCGTCGGTGTCCACGGATTTCACTTTCATCATGCACGCCTCCAAGGGAGATCCGAGCAAATTTTCGTCCCATCGCCCGAGCAATACTTTTACCTAGAGACGTTTTACCGACCCCCGGAGGTCCCACAAAACACAGGATAGTTCCACGTTGTTCGGGCTTGAGTTTACGAACCGCTAAAAATTCTAGTAGGCGGTCCTTGATTTTGTGGAGTCCATAGTGGTCTTCATCTAAAACTTTCTTTGCGTCTTTAAGGGCTAAGTTATCAAGAGTCGTTTGCCCCCACGGCAGTTCGGTCATCCACTCCAGATAGGTGCGTGTGACGGCGGTTTCACTGCTGTCAGGGTGCATGCGCTCAAGTTTTTTGAGGTTGCGGTCAATTTCAATTTTGGCTTCTTCGGGCACTGTTAATTTCGCAATTTTGTCCCGAAACAATTGTATTTCTTCGCCGAGCTCACTCCCTTCGCCCAACTCCTGTTGAATAGTTTTCAATTGTTGACGAAGATAATATTCTCTTTGGCTCTTATCCATTTCGCCGCGAGCCACCATGGTAATTTTTTGCTGTACCTCTAGTAATTCAATTTCAGCAATCAATAATTCGTGAACCCGTCGAAGACGCTCGACAGGATTGCCCATTTCCAGAACTTCTTGGGTCTGAGCAAGTTTAAGATCAAGATTCGAAGCTACTAAATCAGCTAAGCGACCCGGTGTCTCAAGGTTGTTCGTGATCACGAGGACTTCTTGGGGAAGATTCTTGCCTAACGCTACAGACTTTTCCATATTCTGTTTAACACTTCGAATAAGTGCGTCGATCTCTATGTTGGGTTCTTTAGGCTCGGGGTCACCAATGGGTTCTACGCGAGCTCTAAAAACATTTTCAGTTTCTGTGAAATACTCGATCCGCACTCTTTGGATGCCTTGGGCGAGAGCCCGAATACGGCCGTCCGGAAGCTTGAGAACGCGCATAATAATGGCGACGGTTCCGACCTGGTAAAGATCGCTCGGCGTTGGGTTGTCGACTTCAACTTGTTTTTGAGAAACGAGGAGAATCATTCGGTTTTCCACTAAAGCAGCATCAATCGCTCTAATGGATTTCTCTCGGCTCACACTCAGGGGTTGAATGACGTAGGGATAAACGACGACCTCCCTTAAAGGAAGGACGGGGAGTATTTCTGGAATCTTGGGCGTTTCTTCGAGCGTAGGGATTGGGATAAAGTCGTCAGTCAAGTGTTACCTCGACTAACAGTTTACAACCCCGTTCCCTCATTTCTCTTTTTCATATCGTCCGTCGAAAAAAGAGATCGTTCAATCGTCGGAGTGCTTTGTTTTGGTTGCAAAACTTTGACTTTGCTCGGCTCAACTTCCCGGTCACGTTGGGTCAGCACATCTTCAAGGGCACTTATAAAATCAGGGAGATCTTTGAAGTCCCGGTAAACGGAGGCGAAACGCACATAGGCAACATTATCGAGTTGTTTGAGCTCATTCATGAGAATCTCGCCTAACTCTCGAGACTGGATTTCGCGTTCTACGCGGTCCATAACACGGCGCTCTGCATCCAGCACAATGTTGTCAATCTGAGTCGTTGTGACCGGTCGCTTTTGGCAGGCCAGCATCAAACTCTTAAGCAACTTCTGTCGATCGAAATTTTCTCGTCGCCCGTCTTTTTTGACCACCATCAGAGGCATTTCTTCAAGGCGCTCGTAACTTGTGAATCGGCGATGACATTTTAAACATTCACGGCGACGTCGAATCGAATCACCTTCGCGAGATTCTCGCGAATCGACAACCTTATCTTCTGTGTGGTTACAAAAAGGGCACTGCATAATATCTCGGGGGCAAGAAAATAGATTAACCCTCTTGGAGGGTGGGTTGCATCATAACTTTAGATTTAATGGAGTTAGCCACGAAACAGTACTTGTGCGCTTTCTCAAATAACTCCCGAACTTTTGCAGGGTCCGTACCGGGAGCGACGGTAATCGTAGGCTTCAAATGGATTTCGGTAACTGCAAAACCTTTTTCAAAAGCGTCCAAGACAGAGATCGCCCGGTCTTCATAGTGTTTAATTTCAATTCGTGATTTATGTGCTAATGCTAAAAACGTGAGCATGTGGCACAGGCCCAGGGCGGAGCCTAGTAAATCTTCGGGGTTCCATCGAGAAGCATCTCCTTTATATTCAGGAGCGCTCGAACCCAACACATCGGGCTTTTGGGGGGCGCTCAACTCTGCGTTACGAGAGTAATCTTCCGAGAGAGTATTTCCAGACCACTGAATTGAAAAGGGATAATGATGAGCCACAGGGTATCTCCAAACTCTTATTATGCTTTGGAAACAGGAGGAATAGAATCACTCTTTAGAAAAGGCAAGATGCGCGCCAAGAGCAAAAGGGTGATCACGATAGCGAAGGTTTTAACCTCAGGATGTTGAAGCCCTACTTTCATCCGGTAAGTGAAATGAGTAATCCCCAAGATAGCTGCTATATAAGTTAGGCGGTGGAGCTTTTTCCAGTTGGCTCCTAATCTTCTTTGCCAATTCTGCGTGCTTGTAATAGCTAGGACCAATAAAATTAAAAAGGCTACGAACCCTAGAAGAATAAATTTACGATCCCAAAGATCCGGCAAAATATATGACCAATTGTGTTCCTGGTCAAAATATACATACATAAAAAGATGAGGCACCACAAAAGCGAAGGAAAAAAGACCCGTGAGTCTCTGAAGTTGCTTCCACCAGGGTTGCCCTGTCCATTGAGATACAGGGGTCCAGCTTAAGGTAAGTGTGAGGAAAAATAAGGCCCACCACCCTAAGAGATTGAGCCCTTTATCCAGGGGGTTGGGGCCCATATAGTCAGCTTGGTAATACACCCCACCCAATAATCGGGCAAGCTGAAAAACACCCAAGCTCCAACAGAGACTTTTACCCAACAGAACTAGGCGCCCCGGTTTCATAGAATCCTCTAAAAATTTCTTGTTAAATCCATTTGGTTATAAAGCGAAGCCACTTGATCGGCGTAGCCATTGAACAATAAAGTTTTTCGCCGGTTCATCTCCCCGATGCGAAGTTCATTGCGCTGTGACCAGCGTGGATGGTCCACATTAGGATTTACATTGGCGAAGAATCCATATTCGTCGGGGGTCGCTTTGGCCCAACTGGTCCAAGGTTGATCTTTCAGGAGACGAATTTCTACAATCGACTTAGCGCCCTTGAAGCCATATTTCCATGGGACGACCAATCGGATCGGTGCACCATTTTGGTTAGGGAGTGTTTGCCCATACATCCCGACGGCTAAGATCGCCAGGGGATGAAGAGCTTCGTCTAGTCGCAGGCCCTCGAGGTAAGGCCAATCGAGGACGGGGTTGTCGAGACCTGGCATTTCTTTGGGGTCCGCCTTGCTGAAAAAACCAACATAGCGTGCCGTCGACTTGGGTTGAACACGATCGAGGAGCGCTTTAATAGGGAACCCCACCCAAGGGATCACCATGCTCCAGCCTTCCACACACCGCATCCGGTAAATACGCTCTTCAAGGGGAGCAAGTTTTAATAATTCTTCGATACCGATGGTTTGAGGCCTCAGACATTCCCCGGAGATATTAATTGTCCACGGCCGTGTTCGGAGGCGCCACGCATTTATGGCGGGCTCTTCTTTATCTAATCCAAATTCATAGAAATTGTTATACCGAGTTGCGCTAGAGAGGGATGTCATAGTTTCTTGAGTACTAAGGGAGGATGGTTCAATGGGCCCCAAATTCGCCCCCACCCCTTTAACCTTTGCCGACTGTGGGATGAAAGCTGAGCCTACGAAACCACCTAGAGCTGCTACAAAACTCCGTCGATCTTGATAGAGACCCCTTGGGGTGATCTCAGAGCCGAGGACATCTTGGGGTTTTCTTATGAGCATGCGAACCTTATTATTAATCTCACCATAGAAAAACACGAATGCGTAGACAAGAAATCATCCTTTTGATTGCTCTTTGGGCTTCTGTTGGAGCCCCCGCTGCACTGCAGGGTCAATCTATTCGCCTGATGTGCGCTTCTTCGCTCCGTGAATCTATAGAGCCCCTCGTGGATCAATTTTCTCGACAGCATAATATCAAGATGCAAGTTTTGTACGGATCCTCGTCGCTTTTAAGAAATCAACTTCAAGCCGGGGCCACGACCGATGTTTTTATTTTTGCAGGCGAAGCGCAGGCACGTTGGCTGACCGATCATCAGATGGTCGAACGGTATGAGCCCATTGGAAATACTCGGTTAGTGCTCTTAGTTCGCCCAGGGATGCACTTAAAAACACTCAGAGACTTAGCGAAGCCAGGACTTCGCTTAGCGCTCGCTGACCCCGGAGTTCCCATCGGGCGTTTCACTGAAGGCTTGCTTCGCGCCGCAGTGGCTAAAAACTACCTCAGCGCTCGGGAGTATGAAGCGCTTTATCGCAATATCGTGACACGCGATTTCAGTGCCCAAAATTTAAAAAATAAAATTCAGTTACGCGAGGCAGATGCAGCTTTTATTTATCTCTCCCAGTGGGACTCAGGCGATGTCATTGAGCTTCCGACAGATATTAATCCATCGATCCCCTATGTTGCAGGAGTCACCTCAAGCTCCAAGCAAACCTATTGGGGTCATCGGTGGGTAGCCTTTCTTCAGTCGCCCGAAGCCAAAAGAAGATTCTCTGAGCGAGGTATCCAATGAGGCCGCTTTCTAAATTCTGGGTTCTGGCTCTGTGTCCTTTTGTGCTTCTTGTCTTGTTGCCTGTCCTCGGCCTTTTTGTTACCTCGCTCCCCTTCCAACCTTGGGCCTATATCAACAATGACTTGGTTCAAAAAGCCGTCCTGTTAACTTTGAAAACTAGTTTTCTGGCCACCCTAATTGCTTGGTTTATCGGCATTCCCGTGGCCTATATCTTGGGGCGCTTTGATTTCCCGGGCAAAAAGTTTTTGGAAGTCATTATTGATCTCCCCACGACCATGCCGCCGGTGGTCATTGGGTTAGGGCTGCTTTTAATTTTTGGACAATTCGGTTGGTTAGGCCAATTTCTCAACGTCTTTGGATTTCGTATCCCTCTCACAACATCGGCCGTTGTGATTGCTTTAGTTTTTAGAGCGACGCCTCTACTGATTCGTGCGAGTCGAGCAGGCTTCGGGTCGATTCCTGTGCTCTATGAACAAGCGGCCTCCAGCGGCGGGATGAATGAATGGCAATGCTTTAGAAAGATCATGATTCCTCTTGCGCGACCGGCTTGGATGGCAGGTATCACCTTGGCGTTTACCCTTTGCTTAGCTGAATTCGGGGCGACGCTAATGTTTGCAGGCAATGTCCCAGGGGTCTCCCAGACGTTGCCCGTGGCGGTCATGAGTGCCATGGAAAGCGATCTTCCCCTAGCGATTTGTATCGCTGTGGTTTCCATGTCTCTCTCCATTATTTCTCTAGCTGGGCTCAGATATTTGGAGCAAACATGGCGGCCTTAGATTTATCTTGTCGCTATCAGACCGGCTCGTTTACGTTAGAGGGTGACTTTAAGATCCATCGTCCTCAATTAGTGTATTTATCCGGAGAAAATGGTTGCGGAAAATCCACCCTGCTCAAATTAATAGCGGGCCATCTCACTCCCAACGCGGGTCGTCTAGAAAAGGGGCCTCACCTGCTTTTCGATACAACGACTCGTATCAACATGAGACCCGAATACCGAGACATTGCCTGGCAAAGCCAGGAGGATAGTTTGTTCCCCCACGCCACAGTGAAAAAGAATGTAAGTTGGTGGCAGCGTCATCCCCGTGGTATCGAATTGGCTATGAACTTAGGGATCGAAGCCCATCTCGATCGCCTTCCGCACCAGCTTTCTGGAGGCCAACGAGCCCTTAGTCTTTTGGCCCGCACCCTAGCGACTCCCTATGATCTGGTTCTTTTGGATGAACCCCTTGCTAGCTTGGATGATGTGAGGCACGATCTTGCCCTGAGCGTGATCCAAAATGAAGTGCAGAGAGGTCGGACCATCGTGATGATTGTGCATCATCCCGAACGTTATCACTCCGTGGTTCAATTACCCCGAGGTCCGTTTAAGATCGAGTTAAATTAGGCAACCAGCGCAAGATGGGTTTGCGCGCTGCCGTAGTTTCGTCCAAACGCCTTAAAGGGGCAGTGACGGGGGCTTGGTGGATGAGATCAGGAGACTCTGTGGCTTCTCGAGCAATAGACTTCATCGCATGAATAAAAGCATCAAGCTCTTCCTTGGATTCAGTTTCGGTTGGTTCAATCATGAGCGCGCCGCTGACGACCATGGGAAAATAAACCGTAGGCGGATGAAAGCCGTAATCAATCAATCGCTTGGCGATATCTAAAGTGTGGACTCCGTTTTTCGCCTGAATCGAGTCGTTAAAAACGACCTCGTGCATAGTCGGAGATGTAATGGGCAAATGATAAAAACCCACCAGTTGGCTTCGCACATAGTTGGCATTCACAATCGCGCGCAAGGTAGCTTCTCTAAGCCCATCGCTTCCATGACTCATACAATAGGTAAGCGCTCGAACCAGCATGCCGAAGTTGCCGAAGAAAGTGTGGACCTTGCCAATACTTTGGGGCCGGTTCCAATCCCACCGATATCGATGCTCAGGGACCTCACCCTCTCCAATTTTTTGTGTTTCCCGAAGAACAATGGGACGGGGCAAGAACGGTTCTAACGCTTCGATACATGCTACAGGCCCAGCCCCCGGACCTCCTCCGCCATGTGGCGTAGACATGGTTTTGTGGAGGTTCATGTGCATCACGTCGATCCCAAAATCTCCAGGCCGAGCCACACCCACTAAAGCATTCATATTAGCCCCATCCATATATACAAGGCCGCCCACTCGATGAATCTCGGAACAAACATCACCGATGCGCGATTCAAAAATACCCAGTGTGTTGGGATTCGTGATCATGAGCCCCGCAATATCTTGCCCATGTTCTTGAAGGACTGAATTAAAACCTCGCTTCACTTTTCCGGTGACGGGGTCTGTGATGTCGTCAAAGGACACGCAGCCGTCCGGTCCCGAAGCAACGTCGATCACGTCATAGCCCGCCATGGCCGCCGTAGCCGGGTTCGTGCCGTGGGCTGAATCAGGCACAAGAATAAATTTTTTATGATGTCCACGTGAGAGATGATAAGCACGAATTAATAGGACCCCGGTCAATTCTCCCGCCGCACCCGCGCTCGGTTGAAGCGTGACGGCATGAAGACCAGTGACTTCTTTGAGCCACTCTTGAAGCGTATAAATAAGTTCTAAATTACCTTGAAGATGTTCGTCGCTAGCCATCGGATGAGATTCAGCAAATCCCGGCAAAGCCGCTGTGACTTCATTGAGTCTCGGATTGTGTTTCATGGTGCAGGACCCCAAAGGATACATACCTTGATCCATTCCATAATTCCAAAGCGATAAACGGGTAAAGTGTCGGATGATTTCGGGCTCACTACAACTCGGGAGGACCCCAAAATCTTTTCGTTTGAGATGACTCGGGCGTGTGTCTTCAGCTGGCGGGATATCTAATTGTGGAAGATCCATGCCGATCTTACCTTCAACGCTTCGTTGAAAAATCAAAGGTTCGCGCGATCTCAAATTCATGCGTGCACCACCGCATAGCGAGCCATGACTTCAATCAGATGTTCAATTTGATGGCGAGTATTTAATTCTGTGGCACACCACAGAATGCCCTTTTGGTATTGATCACTCCACGGCGCTTGCAGGGTATCAAGCTCTAAACCGGGCAAGATACCCTCGCGGACCAATTCTTGTTTCATGCGTGACCAATCACCCACGTAGCGCAGCACGAATTCATTAAAGAACGGCGCGTCACCAATGGGTTCCCAACAAGGTAGTTCCAATAATCGTGATCGTAAATATTGGGCCTTGGCGGCGTTCTGTTCAGCCAAGCCTCGGAGGCCATGCGGCCCCGCTAATTGGAGCCAAATGTTGGCCCGAAGAGCAATCAAACCCTGATTGGAACAAATATTAGATGTCGCTTTGTCTCGACGAATATGTTGTTCACGCGCCGTTAAAGTCAGGACATAACCGGTCCGCCCTTCAAGATCTTTGGTCTCGCCTACAACTCGTCCGGGTAGTTCTCGTTTATGTGCATCGCGTACCCCAATAAATCCTAAAAAAGGACCACCAAAAGAGGTTCGATTCCCAAAACTCATCGCCTCCCCACATGCAATATCAGCCCCCACCGTTCCTGGAGCCGCCAACCAACCCAAGCTCATTGCTTCTTGTGTGACCGAAATTAAAAGAGCACCCGCCCCATGAACGACTTCAGCGCACGCGGTGAGGTCCTCTGTGTTTCCTAAAAAATTAGGGTAACCAACGAGCACTGCAGCCACCGTACTATCACATTTATTTTTTAAGTCGGCGAGGTCCGTGATCCCTTCACGCAGACTCACGGAGATAAGCTTTAAATCTTCATGAGAAGCAAATCCACTTCTGAGAACTTCTTGATAGTAAGGATGTAACCCCTCGCTGATGAGCACCGTATTTTTTTTCTTCTGCACTCGGACGGCCATTAAGGCAGATTCCAAACAGGCGGTCCCCCCGTCATAAAGGCTCGCGTTGCTGACATCCGTTCCGGTAAGGTCACACATAATTGTTTGGTATTCAAAAATATGCTGAAGCGTGCCTTGGCTAATTTCCGGCTGGTAAGGCGTGTAAGAGGTAAACCATTCTTGTCGTCCGACCTGCATATCCACCGCGGTTGGAATAAAATGTGCGTATGCGCCGGCTCCTAGAAAGCGAGAAGTGAACGACGTATTTTTCTGAGACATCGCTCTCATTCCCCTGAGCACTTCAAGTTCAGAAGATTGTCTAGGTAGGTTGAGGAGTGATTTTAATAAAAATTTCGAAGGGACGCCGGATAAACAATCTTCCGCTTTCTTGACACCTATAGCTGCCAACAATTGTTGATCTTCTTGTGGGGAGGAGGGCAGATAGCGCACGAGTGAAAACCTTATCAGGACGAATTAATAGTTTAACGATGGCCCCTTCCGGCTTCTTCAAGTAGAACCTCGCCATTCGGATATTCCTGATCCACTCAAGCCGTTAGGGTCTAATCCACACAAAATTGTGCATTTCACTCAAGGCTAGGGTAATAATATATAAATAACTGTAATTAAAGAACTTAGGCTACCTATTGTCATCTCGTAATGACAAAAAACCCAGATCTCTAGGGGGTTTTCCCCATCTTTTCCACACGCTCTTGGTGGCGGCCACCTTCAAAAGGCGTTTCAAGAAAGACCTTCAAGTAGTACTCTGCTTTAAGCGGATCTACCAGTCGCTGGCCAAAAGCAATCGCATTCGCATCATTATGCTGACGGGCCAAACGGGCATGATCCGGGGAGGTCACCAAAGCACACCGAATATCCGGAAGGCGATTAGCGGAGATGCTCATACCAATGCCGGATCCACAAACCAAAACTAAACGATCCCATTCGGAGCGTCGCTGAATCGCCTGGTAAGCATAGTCCACATAATCCACCGCATCTTTCGTATGCGTTCCAAAATCTACGATTTCAAACCCATGATTTTCTGCCCACTGACACAGTCTTCCTTTGAGCTCAACACCTGCATGATCACTTGCAAAACCAATTTTCATCATGAGCCACCTAATCTCCATGGATTCTAATTACGTATGAACAGATTAACGTTCTTTATCCGAGGCCGAATGTGATTCAGCCTATCCTGCAATATCGGCCCCTAGATCGAGGCTTTTTTATTGGGCTTTCCGAACCTTCGGATATCGAAGAATGGCAAAAACAATTACGTGCTTTACCCGGAGATATTATTGGGCGAGACCGGTTGACTCCCGCCAAAGCACAGATGTTTTTAGCCGATGGCACGCTCGTTGAAGTCCATGGGCTTCCCCTTCGTTGGCAACGAGCTTATGTATGGCTCAGTTCGCTCTCTCGATACAACGGAGAGATGAGCCCATCGCTTCGGTATTGGTCTGCGGCTACCCGACAGCTCCAATCTCTGGTCATCCGGGGAGCTGTTCTTCCCAAGTTGAATACGGACGGGAATCCTTGGCGTGCACAATGGGGCGCTTCTCTGACGGGTCCCCAGGATCGTCAAATCATTCAAGCTCTTGAAGCAGCTATGCCACCGGTCTGTTCCGCATTTCCTGCTTCGGATCAATATGAATTCACGAAAGGGACGCTTTTAGGAAACTTTGATACCTATGTGCTTGAAGGAGACGATCCACTACCTCTCAATTCTCACGAAGTCCTCCATGCTTTTTTAGAAGATGGGATTGACTTTCTCATTCGTTATGTCGCGGGGGGTATCCGTCCCGGAGAAGATCCTCGGTTGGCCATGCTGCATCGCTTACGAGGGCACAAGCGAGACCGACTTCCTTGGGACGAACGCCTTATGGTCGCTTTATCTCACCCGATGAATGAGTTCCCTAATATTGGTATTACAGAACGCACACTCGGTGATCAATTGGATCAATGGAGTGAGGGCGCGAGGCCCCAGTGGGTTCGACCAAGTTTTCGCTTAGAATCTCCACCGGTCCCTAAGGGTCAGCAGACCGTCCAAGAAGCTGATCGTCTTAGTGAAGGAGGTTGGATTTTGGGCGCAGGTCTCGAAACCGAACAAGGGACCCATATCTCTGTTGAAGAGTTATGGCAAGTCTCCAACGATCCTCGTGTCATTCAAGCTCGCCAGTTATTACTTCGCGGCATTGCACGCGCGACCCCTTTCTTTAAACCCCTCCATAAAATATTGGCGGGACAAAAGCCGGAAAATTTAACACTGCTTCCAGTTGAAGCTTGGGAATTTATCACACAAGGTGCCTCGTCCTTGAAAGAAGCGGGGTTTATGATCCATATTCCCGAGGCGATGGCCGAGTTCGGCGGAGCTCGTCGGTTACGAGCTAAGGTTCGATTGGGAGCCCGTGCGCTAGAATCCTCAGCCCCCACCATTCAGGCGGGTATTGAAGGGAGTGTCTCGGCGGATTGGAGTTTGATGCTGGGGAACGATGCGCTGAGTATGGAGGACTTCTCACAAATGGCTAGCTTAAAGCATCCTCTAGTCGCATGGAAAGGTAAGTGGGTAGCGATTGACCCCGAAACGATGAAACAAATCATGGCCATTATTACGGCCAGTCGAGGCACAGGCTTTGAATCAATGACCAAGGGCGAAGCGATTGCGGCCGCTCTCACGGGTACGGCTCGCATCCCAGGGGTGAGTGAAACCATTGAGGTAGAAGTAGCTGGAGATTTCGGTGAAGCGCTTCAGCAATTACATCAACTACCCGATCGCCCCATTCAACAACCCGAAAATTTCAAAGGCGCTCTGCGCCCCTACCAAGTCAGAGGGCTGGCCTGGCTGGATGGTCTCGATCGCCTGAGTCTTGGAGGCATTCTTGCGGATGATATGGGCTTGGGTAAAACTATTCAAGTCTTAGCACTCTTGCTCCACCGCCAATTACGTTCTCCGAAAGAGGGCCCTCCCACGCTTTTGGTTTGCCCAACCTCACTCCTAGGAAACTGGGAGCGCGAGGTGAAAAAATTCTCCCCTTCGATCCCTGTGTTTGTACACCATGGCAATAATCGGGAAGAGCTCCCTAGTAAATTTAAACCCCACACGTTAGTCATCACCACCTATGGGGTCATCCGCCGGGAAGAAGATATGTTTAGCGATCGTCATTGGTCGATGATTGTCATTGACGAAGCTCAAGCCATCAAGAATTCAACCAGCGCTCAGGCGAAAGCCGTTCGCAATCTTCGCGGAGGATTCAAACTCGCCCTTACCGGTACCCCCATCGAAAACCGTCTGACTGAATTATGGTCCATCATGACCTCGGTTTTGCCGGGTTACCTCAGCAGCGAGAGTAATTTTAAAGATCGTTTTTCAACGCCCATTGAAAAGTATCGCGATCCTGAAGCGGCCGAAGAACTCCGCCAGCGCATTGGGCCGTTCATCTTACGTCGTCTAAAAACCGATCGAAACATTATTCAAGATCTGCCTGAAAAAAATGAAATGAAAGTCTATACCAGTTTGAGCAAAGAACAGGCGCTACTTTATCAAGCTCGTGTAGAGCAAATGGAGAAAGATCTTGAAAAAGCCACGGGCATGGAACGGCGTGGAAAAATTCTTGCACTCCTCACTCACCTCAAACAAATTTGTAATCACCCAGCTCACTTCTTACGTTCCGGGGGTCCTTACCAAGGTCGAAGCGGCAAACTAGACCGACTCACGGAAATGTTGGAAGAAGTGATCGAAGGGGGAGAAAAGGCCATCATCTTTACTCAGTTCCGCGAAATGGGCAACCGACTTCAAGAACACCTGACGTCCATTCTTGGATTCCAACCACCCTTCCTACATGGGGGTTCCTCGCGGGAGCAACGGGATGAAATGGTCCGTTCCTTCCAAGAAGATCCTTTTGGGTCAAAAGTTATGTTGCTTTCCTTGAAGGCCGGGGGGGTAGGGCTCAATCTCACGGCAGCGACCCACGTTTTCCATTTTGATCGCTGGTGGAATCCCGCCGTGGAAGATCAGGCCACCGATCGCGCGTATCGCATCGGGCAAACTAAAAATGTTCAAGTACATAAACTCATCACGATCGGGACGCTTGAAGAAAAAGTGGATGCCATGTTGGAATCGAAGCGAGATCTGGCCGATCGTGTGGTTGGAACCGGAGAAGGTTGGCTTACCGAGTTGGATGATGATGCTTTGCGACGACTTGTTGCCTTAGACTCGGACTCCAATACAATGGAAACCGAAGGCCCCGCGCTCTCTATGGCTGAAGCGAAACGCCTGATTGCTTCAGCGCCGGTTGTTGCAGATGAAAACCCTGAGGAGACCCCATGATTTCTATGGAGCGCTTTGGTTCCACCTGGTGGGGTCGATTATGGACGCGAGCTCTCGAAGAGTTGAGTGATGATTTTGAAAATCGTCTCCCGCGAGGCAAAAAATATGCCGAGGAAGGCGCTGTTTCGCATTTTCAAGTACGTCCAGGCCAAATTGAAGCACGCGTGCACGGACGAAAAACCTATACAGTGACGTTAGCATTGCCCGCTTTAAGCGAGCAGCAGTGGCAGCGAGCCCTAGAATTGTTAGCGAAAGAAAGTCGTTTTGTGGCTTCTTTACTCGCCGGGGAGATGCCCGAAGGTTTAGATGAAACTTTCCGAGAAGCAGGTGCGAGTCTCTACCCTCGCGTTCCCAAAGAGTTGCAGACCCACTGCGATTGTCCGGACCTCGCGAATCCCTGCAAACATGTCGCCGCGGTCTGTTATGTGATGGCCGAAGCCCTCGACCGAGACCCTTGGTTGCTCTTCGATCTTCGCGGAAAAACAAAAAATGAAGTTCACTTAGCGCTCCAAGCCGCCGTGGACTCTGCCGCCATTGAACCCTCTAAGCGTCGAGGGCGACCCAAGAAAAATGATTTACCTCTTGAGGAAAAACTAGCGAGCCAAGCCCCCCCTCCCAGTTCTTGGCAGGCGATGGCCTCTGATCAGTTTGTTGATTTCTCAGCTCCGCTACCCACGGTCAGCATCCCGCGCGCCATCCCGGCAGATCCTAGTGTGTTTTCTCAGTTGGGTCCCTTGCCCCATGCTCGTATTGAAGCCTCTTTATCCTTGGCAGCCCTCATGCATCGAACGGCCGAATGGATTCAACAAGGAATTGTTTCAGGCCGCTCGGATGAAAATTTAGAAAGTAATGGATCAGGAGAAAGTGAGAAAATTGTCAAAGAGGCTTCTCCCTTTGATAGCCCTACACCAATTATTCGAGCAGGTAACCAAAGACCCTGGCGCGGGAAGCGCCGACGATGGCGAAAAACGTAACCAAGGAGCCCCCCATGAAAAAAATCACGACCCCGAACGCCCCTGCCGCCATTGGCCCTTACTCTCAAGCGGTGGTGACGGGCTCTCTACTCTTTACCTCAGGGCAAATTGCGCTCCTTCCGGCAACAGGAGATTTTCTCAATGGTGATATCACACAGCAAACCCAACAAGTCTTAAAAAACCTCGATGCTATTCTCGCAGAAGCGGGCTCTTCTTGGGATCGTGTGGTTAAAACAAACGTTTTATTGATGGATATGAATGATTACGCCACCTTCAACCACATTTATGAACAACATCTTAATGGGGCACGGCCTGCTCGTATGACTTGTGCCGTGGCGGGGCTCCCCAAGGGCGCACGTATTGAAATCGATCTTGTGGCAGAAGTATAGACGCTCAGTATTGAAGGACTTACCCCTCTTCGGTTTCCCCAATATCATCATCCACCTTGCTCCATCGAGGCTCCGCGTGGAAATGATCTTCTTTAAGTTGTTCAAGAAAATGTATCATGCGCTTTCCCCATGGAGATTGCGATGAAACGCCCGCTGGGATGAAAGCTACAAGATCTTTGGGCACTTCTTCCAGGCATAGTTGGGTCAGAGTTAAGGACTGTCTGAAATTCTCTCCCACCGGTAGAAGATTGACTGAGAGTGTTTCTAACTGGGTACTCAATTCCTCATCATCCGTTTGTTCGGCTGCATGTTGAATAGCTTCGGACGCCTTAATCCGCGCCTTCATTAATTTCACATGGAGAGCAGTGAGAACTTTGACAGAAGGTTTATGACGCAAGGCCTCCGCCGTATCTTCCAATAGAGGATGAAGTTTTTTGAATAAAATAGAGAGCGCTTGTTCGGCTGGGGGCATCTGGTCGTAGGTGTTGTTGGTTGGCATCATTCTTCACCATACTTAATCAGGTTTCTGACGAGCCCAGTCGGCGCTACATCACTCAGACGCAAGCGTCCTTTCTCATCTTCCCATTGATAGATAATGGAGCGAGGTACGGCTTCATTAAGAGCCTCACTACTCTTTAGTTCAGGCCTGAAAAGCCCAGACCCTTCCTGTTTGAGTTGCGCAACGACCCCCTGAGTAGGCTCCACGATCTCAGGAGTAGCCTTGCGATATCGCCTAAGGACCTCAGGAACGTAACGACGCGTTTCCTTAAAAGGAGGAATTCCTCGATATTTTTCTACTGCCCCCTCGCCGGCGTTGTATGCGGCGATGGCTTTGTTAAGGTCTTGATCAAAATGATCTAAGAGCCAGCGGAGATAAGCGACGCCTCCTCGAATATTTTCTGAAGGGTCGAAAACATCAATCACATCAAAACGATCAGCCGTTTCGGGCATGAGTTGCATTAATCCTCCCGCTCCCTTTCGTGATCTGGCATGAATATTAAATCCACTTTCCACTTCGATGACCGATTGAACCAACCTGGGGTCTACGCGATAATGGTCACCCCAGTGTCGAATGAGGTTACGAATTTCTGAACTCTGAATAATGCGCTTCAGTCGATCGGGAGGGACACCTCGAAAGACGCCCACGCGGACTCGAACTAAACGAAAACCTCGCTTGGACATCACACCGGGGGGAAGATTATTTTCTAGTGTGCGCCCTTCGGTATTTCGATACTGATAGAGATAAACTGGGGATAAAGAACGGCCTTGCGTCGGGGACCCTGCGAACAGAGTGGATGCCCAAAAGAATAACACCGAGATTATGCGCATAGATTTAGTTTACGTGCGTCTTTAGACTTACAGAGAGGACAGGAAAGTCTCAACCGTATCCCATTCTCGAACCAAAGGGAAAGGAGGAAGAGACGCACGAACAATTCGGGCATAGGACTTACCTTTAGGGTCTTCGTGGGGCATGAGAATACGTGGATCCATAATGGCAACGACCCCGCGATCTTTTTTGGTTCGGATCAGTCGGCCAATCCCTTGCTTCAGTTTTAAAGCCATGAGGGGAACTTGGAGTTGGGTGAACCCGGCTAAGGCATCTTCTTCATTTAATCGGGCCATGCGAGCTTGCAGAATGGGATCGTCAGGCGGGGCAAAGGGCAGAGCCATGACGATTACTAATATCAGTGAGTCGCCCGGAAGATCAACACCTTGCCAAAAGGATGCCAACCCTAAAAGGACAGCCTGCGGGGTCGACCGAAATTCTTCCAGGATCATCTGTCGGTTCAAGTGTTGACCCTGAACAAAAAACGTAAGGGCGGGAAGCCCGGCCTGTAATCGTGGCGCAAAGTACTCAAGCATTTTTCGACTAGTGAAAAGAATCATCGCTCTGCCGCGACTCGCACGACAGAGTCGTTCAATCGAATCTTGGCAGTGTGCTAGCCAAATATTTTCCCCCACTTGGGTCGCGCTCGCCCGTCGTTCGGGTACCCCCGGGGGTACAAAAATGAGCCCCTGATTCTGAAAATCAAAAGGGCTTTCGACACTCTCGGATGCTTCACATTCACGGCGCGATAATCCCAAAGTGATTTGGAGATGATCGAAACTCGAATCTCCCCTGAGGGTGGCAGACGTCAAAATAACGGTTTCAAAACCTTGTCGTAACAAACGATCGAAAAGATCCCCAACATTGACAGGATTAGATTGAAATCGCACAAACGCCTTAGACTCACGATGGAGCGTAGAGACCCAACCTTCTGGGCTCATCAAAAATTGCTCAAGACACTGTGAAGCGTACTGAATACGGTCCATCAGTTTGTCCCACCCGAGATCTTTTTCTTTTAGCATGGAAAGACGTTGACATTCATGTCCTATGGCCTCCATACAGGTTTGCCACGCTTGAAGACGTAGCGTCAGAAAATTCAAATCTAAGGCTTCATCTCCAAGTGCATAAACTTTCTGCGTGGCCGGGACGGATTCTTGTAGGTCGCTCCATGTTTTCCTGAGGGTTGGAATGTATAAAGGGATTTGACTCAGGTCTTTAAAATTCTTTGAGGCTTCTTCGAGATCGTTCATTAATAAATTCATACTGCGCGTACTCCACGACCACGCGCAGGAGTCTGTGATCTGGTCGGTGAGCTCATGGGCTTCGTCAAGGATCAGAATGGGGGCATCGGGAATCACTTGGCCAAAATCTGACTCGCGCAATTGTCGGTCGGCCAACAGTAGAGCGTGATTCACGATAATGACATCCGCTTGGCTTGCTTCATTTTTGAGCTGCGTAAGAAAACACGATTCATAGTGTGCGCATTTACGACCCGTGCATCGCTCGGAACGAGCATTCATTAGCTCCCAAAGAGGAGAGTCATCACTTTTGCCCAGTTCGTCCCCATCGCCCTGATGGGTTTGTGTCATCCAGCGATCCATCTTGAGCCACAACTTTTGATCAGGAACCGTGAAGCTATCCGGCGGACTCTGTTGGAGTTCCTCCCACGCTTTCTTGCAAGCATAGTTCCCTCGTCCTTTGACGACGACCCCCTTGATGGGCTTTTCGAGAATATTGGCGGCTCGGGGTAAATCCTCATCCATGAGTTGCTGCTGCAGATTTTTAGTCCGCGTCGAAACAATGACAGGTCTTTTCTTGCCCGCTAAAGCACTGAGCAGATAGGCAAGGCTTTTGCCGACCCCGGTTCCTGCTTCGAGCGCTTGAACGACCGCAGGCGATACTGAACCTGTTCCATTCTCCAGCCACTGGGTCCGTCGTTGGGATCCATCCTCGATAGCATCAAAAAGAATCTCAGCCATACGTCGCTGGCCAGGACGCACTTCGGCTCCTGGAAAAAACCTAAAAAGAGCACCGTTCTGCTCATCAAAATAGGTATCCATTGGATGGGTCATGGGTATCTCAGGTAGCAAAGATAAAAAAGCCCCAGATGGGGCAAGGTAATAGAGAATAGCCTAATGTGGAACGCAAAAAATACCCCCGTATTTCTCCCAACCGAGAGTGAATATAAAATTTTGAAGGCCCTATGGAAACTAGGTCCCAGTACGGTTGGTGAGATTCAGATCCATTGTTCCAAAGACCGTCCTATGGGCTATACCACTGCCTTAAAGTTCTTGCAAATTTTGTTAGCCAAGAAGGCCGTGACGCGTGAGCGCCGTGGCCGTCGCGATATCTATCAAGTCGCTGTGAAACACGAAGAAATAAATCGTATACTGTCGCTTAAGCATTTAGATCTGCTCTATGATGGAGTAGCCATTGAATGGGTTCGATCGGCCCTTCAACATAAATGGGTCAAAACTAAAGATCTTCAGCGACTTATCAAGCCAAGAAAAAAAGCTAAACGGAGAAAAAGATGATTCGAACAATTCTATTGACCTCTCTTTACGTTGGCCTCTCAGCGCGTATTCAAGAAGTGCCGCCCACTTCGCCCACTTCTAACTCAGCAACCAAAACCATGACTCTAAAATTGGGTCGTGAAAAAAAGCATGAGTTAAAGGTCACTCTCCACGGGGATCTTGTGTTTAAACCAAGTGAAGACATGCCGCTGTCCTTTAGGGATCAAGGCGAGCTTCGTGTCTCCGATAAAACTGAAGGCTTGATGCGCGAACTCATTATTAAAGACCATGACGTAACTTATTTAGAGAATGGAAAACCCACCGCGATTTCAAAAGCCAAGGCCTGGGTTATAGAAATTGGCCAAGATTTAACCACAAACACCGATCCACAATCTAAATCAACAATGTCGTCTCCCGATAAACGTATCGATGACTCCCAAGCGCCACGGAAGGTCATCATGATTGAACGGAAGAAGACGGACGGGATCGAAGAGCCTCATTCCTTTGAAATCAAAATGGATCGAGAGATGGGCGCTTCGCCTATGGTCATGCTTAAGAAAACCGTGGGTCCTAACGGCCAAGTGGTAGTGCAAACCCAAGAACCGATCATGATGCTTAATGGTTTAGTGACTCCGAACTTCCAAAGCCTTGAAAACGAAATCAAGCAACTTAGGGAAGAGCTAAAGCAACTTAGGGAAGAGCTTAAAAAACTCAATCGCTAAGCGTTCTACATATTCCTTCGGTACTGCCCGCCCACTTCGTAAAGAGCTTGGCTAATTTGGCCTAAACTACAAACCTTCACCGCCTCTAGTAGACCCTCAAAGATATTCTCCTGTCGCCGAGCCCTCTCTTTGAGCTGAGCCAGTGCTTGGGGTGCACGGTCCTGATTGCGTCGATGGAAAGCCTCGAGGTTAGCGATCTGTCTTTCTTTCTCGTCTTCGGTACTTCGAATCAGTTCAATCGAACTCAACTCTGGCGGGTGAGGATTCAGGAAAGTATTAACGCCGACAATCGGAAGTTCACCACTATGCTTCAGGTGTTCGTAGAGCATGGATTCTTCTTGAATCTTACCCCGCTGGTACATCGTTTCCATTGAGCCAAGTACACCCCCGCGATCATTCAGTCTTTGGAACTCTGTCAGAATTGCCTCCTCGACTAATTCCGTTAGCGTTTCAATCACAAAAGAGCCCTGAATCGAGTTCTCATTTTTGGCGAGCCCTAACTCGCGGTTGATAATGAGCTGGATAGCTAAAGCGCGCCGGACACTTTCTTCAGTAGGTGTGGTAATGGCTTCATCATAAGCATTCGTATGCAGACTATTGCAATTATCGTAAATTGCATACAGAGCTTGGAGCGTTGTTCGAATATCGTTGAAATCAATTTCTTGAGCATGAAGCGAGCGGCCGGAAGTCTGAATATGGTATTTCAACTTTTGGCTTCGCTCATTGGCATGATATCGATGCTTCATGGCCACCGCCCAGATGCGTCGAGCTACACGGCCAATCACCGAATATTCAGGATCCATACCGTTACTAAAAAAGAAACTTAGATTCTGGGCAAAATCGTCGATGGACATGCCTCGACTCAAATAATATTCAACATAAGTAAAGCCATTAGCCAACGTGAAAGCCACTTGGGTGATGGGGTTGGCCCCCGCTTCGGCGATGTGGTAACCCGAAATAGAGACACTGTAGAAATTTTCCACATGGTGATTGACAAAACTACTTTGTACATCTCCCATGACCTTTAGGCTAAATTCGGTGGAGAAGATACAAGTATTTTGTGCTTGATCCTCTTTCAAAATATCTGCCTGAACGGTTCCCCGAACGGTCGCAAGCGCCTCCACTTTAAGTTTTTGATAAACGTCCCGGGGCAATAATTCATCCGCACTCACGCCCAGAAGCGCTAGACCTAATCCATCATTTCCCTGGGGCAAATCGCCATGATAGCTCGGTGGCTGGATGCCCTTGGCCTGGTACATCGCTTGAATTTTCTTTTTGGCCTCGGCTAGTTGACCTTGGTCCTTTAGCCATTGCTCGGCTCGTTGGTCAATCGCTGCATTCAAAAAGAAAGCCAAGACCGTGGGTGCCGGCCCATTGATGGTCATCGAAACGGATGTTTGAGAAGAAAGAAGATTAAAGCCCGAATAAAGTTTCTTGGCATCATCAATCGTCGCAATGCTTACACCGGCATTACCCACTTTTCCATAAACATCAGGGCGACGCCCAGGATCTTCTCCATAGAGGGTGACACTGTCGAAGGCGGTGGAGAGACGAACCGCAGGTTGGTCTTGACTGACATAATGAAAGCGACGATTCGTTCGCTCGGGGCTACCTTCTCCCGCAAACATACGTGTAGGATCTTCGCCTTCGCGTTTAAATTCAAAAACCCCCGCGGTGTAGGGGAAAACGCCCGGTACATTTTCGAGTAATTGCCAACGCAGCTGGTCTCCCCAACCACGGTAGGTAGGTAAGCTGACCTTGGGGATTGAGGTTCCGCTCAACGAGCTTGTAAAGTTAGGCCGTCGAAGTTCTTTTCCTCGAACGGTATACGTACTCTCTGCTGCTTGGTACCGCTGTTGTGTCTGTGGCCAAGACTGGATGAAATTTAGACAGTCAGAATCTAAAGACTGAAGCCGAGCTTGATATCGTTGTCGTAATAAAAGAATTGTGGGATCTCCTCCGTTCAACAAATGGTCCACAGAATAAAGTTGGCCAGGAGGTAGGCCAGAGTCGCCACATTCACGAAGACTGATCCACAATCCATAGGCAGCTTCTGCCTCATCAGCTTGTTGGTGCGCCCATGTTTTGTAACTTCGTACGCATTCAGAAATTTCTCCCAAATAACGGGTTCGATCGGAAGGAATCATTTGAAACTGTGTACCCTCTTTAGCTCTTGGTTGAAAGGCAGTCACCCAATCTTGATGAGTTTTTTCTTTTAATATTTGGATGAGATAAGCATAAAGATGGTCGGTTCCGGGGTCATTGAAAAGGGAAGCCGTAGTAGCAAAAACCGGCATAGAATCTACGGATTCTGAAAAAGCCTTACGGCCCCTCTGGACTTGTTTTTTAACGTCGCGTAATGCATCTAATGATCCACGCTTGTCTGATTTATTAATGGCCACGACATCAGCAAAATCGAGCATGTCAATTTTCTCAAGTTGAGAGGCAGCTCCAAATTCAGGAGTCATTACATAAAGACTGACATCGACAAGATCTGCAATCTCGCTATCGCTTTGCCCAATACCTGCAGTTTCCACAATAATAAGATCAAAGGATTCATCTTGAAGATATGCGAGGACTGTCTGAAGGGCTTGACTCGTGGCACGATGCGCTGCCTCGCGCGTCGCTAAACTTCTCATATACACTCGATCTCTTAATTCGGGATGGTAAAGAGAATTCATGCGAATGCGATCGCCCAACAGAGCTCCGCCCGTCTTTCTCTTTGTGGGATCTACGCTAAGCACCGCGACACTTTTGTGAGGAAAATCGAAAAGAAACCGCCTTAAAAGTTCATCCGTCAGAGAGCTTTTACCCGCCCCCCCTGTTCCAGTAATCCCCAAGATAGGCGTGGTCTTTAACGTTTTAGGCGGGGGAGTTTGGCCCGCTTCGATCTGGGTGATTGTTCGTGCAAGGGTGTTCGGATGCGTAAAGGATTGAACATCAAAATCGCACTGTCGCACAATCTCATTGATCATGCCCTGAAGCCCCATTTCGCGACCATCGTTAGGACTAAAAATTCGTGCAATCCCGTAACGATGGAGATCTTCTATTTCCTCAGGAACAATCACACCCCCGCCACCACCAAAGATCTTGATGTGAGTTGCACCTTTCTCTTTCAAGAGGTCCACCATATATTTGAAATATTCCAAGTGCCCACCTTGGTAACTTGATATAGCAATACCTTGAACATCTTCTTGAAGTGCTGTCAGGACAACATCGTGTACCGATCGGTTGTGTCCTAAATGAATAACCTCACAGCCTGTAGATTGAAGCATCCGACGCATAATATTGATGCTTGCATCGTGGCCATCGAATAAGCTTGCAGCCGTCACCAGGCGGATTTTATGCTGGGGACTGTAGATAGCCTCATCCCCCGCAGGGCGTCGTACAGCTTGTTTTGGGGAAGAAGGAGGGTTCATGAAAACCTTGTATTCTCTAGGGTTTTATTTATTTTACCCTTTAATTCACCGCTTTCTTTCCATAAACTAATCCCCCCTCTAATCTTATAGAGTAGGGTCTGATAAAAATTAGCACCTCTGACTCAAAACAGGGATAGGAAATCAATGTATCGCTCATGGATGAAGACCAGCTGGATACTTTTGGTGAGCTTAATGGCCTGGGGTCAGGATCCTAAGGCTACAGAAGATAAGTGGATCGAACAATTTCGTCGTGAAGCTAAGCCTCCAGTCATAGAAGTTACACAAAGTCTGACGGCCGATGAATTGCAGCAAATTAAAATATTCAATGATCTTAAATCGTCCGTCGTTTATATCACTCCCCTAGAGAAGCCAACCGATGATGAATCAAATTCTTTAGGGATAACAACTTCTAGTTCAGCTACGGGAATGGTATGGGATCGCTTTGGTCATGTTGTCACTAATGCGCATGCTGTTCTTGTTAATCAAAGTGTTAGGTCATCCGAGGGATTCATTGAGGCCCAGGGGCTTGCCGAAGAAGTTGAAGTTACCCTGGCTAACCAGAAGAAATACAAAGCCCGCGTAATTGGGTATTCATTTGCATACGATCTCGCCGTTCTTCAGGTTTTTGCACCCCTCGACGAACTCAAGCCTATTCGTCTAGCCTCCAGCAAAAATTTAAAGATTGGGCAAAAAGCTATGGTGGTGGGGAATCCTTATGGCTTAGATCACACTTTGTCTGTGGGTGTTGTCTCTGCGCTTAAGCGCGAGGTTATCAATCTGATCTCACCCCAGATTGGTGGAGTTACTATTCCCGATGCGATCCAGGTTGATGCGGCTATCAACCCTGGAAATAGTGGAGGCCCTCTTCTCGATAGCCAAGGACGGGTGATTGGTATGACGACAGAAGTTGTTACCAAGGCCGATGGCCTAAGCAACGCCCGAATCGCTTTTGCAATTTCTTCCGATACGATGATTAATGTTATTCAGGAATTGATCACTCACGGTCGTTTGCTGCTTCCCGAGTTAGGATTTAGCTCCGCCACCGACTTGTCCCAAAAAACACTAGGACTCCAGGGTCAGGGGGCCTTGGTAGAATCAGTACTGGAAAAAAGTCCCGCCCATATCGGAGGACTTTTGGGAACCCGAAGAGATCTAGCTGGGAATCCCGCCATGATCGGAGACCTGATTATCCGTTTCGAAGGACGACTGGTATTGAGCGCAGGGCAACTATTAGGTTACTTAGAACAAAACAGGAATCGAAACAACTATCGTTTGGTGGTTAAGCGGGGTGAAGAAATCATCAATCTTACAATCCCCATAAAATCCCCCAGACCCTAATAACGAATACCCACTCCAAAAGTCCACAGACGATTGAATTCTTGTCCCGTACCCTGGGTATTTAAAAGATCAACTAAGGATTGTGCTGAAGTAATCGCAACAGGTTTACTCGCGTTGAGCGGCTGCTGCCAACTAGCTGCGATATAGGCATCGAAAGGGACAAAGGGAATCCTGTAGCGAGCTCCCACACGCATCCATGTGCGCCCTATGGTTTTAGATTTGGAGGCGCTATCGAGAATGACCTCGTATGATTGGAAACGCTGAATCAAACCAAATTCTCCCGCCACTCCGATAAAAGGAGCCCAGACCTGCGCATTGAGCCCTACGCCTATGCCTTGTTGTTTGATTTGACTAGCCAATAAATTCTGAGCTTGCGTCATTGTTCCCATTGACTTGAATTCACTGTATTCCAAACTTCCATCTAGACTCAAGATCCCTGCGTCAAAAATGGCCTTGCTCCCTGTAACGATATAACCCTTGCCCATATCAAACTCTCCCTTTTGAAGAGCCGTTGAACCGGTGATCAAGGCATTAGGCAAATTACTACTATTCGCAGAAGGGATCTCTAGGCGGATATCCCATTGTGCAGAAAGAGGGAGCGAAATGACCGCAAATAAGATCAACCACTTAAGCATTTTAAGTTTCACAAACTCCTCCATTTAATGGAACAACCGAGCGATGACTTTTGGTCTATCGAGACAGGTCGATGATTCAGGATAGCCTCAATGGCTTCTCGGAGATCCTGACTCTTCACTTGCTGGGGGTCTTTCCAGGAGTCATCGAGGCGTCCACGATAGGCTAACTGATGTACCTCATTGAAAAGAAAAAAATCAGGCGTGCACACGGCTTCCAGGGATCGGGCAAAGGCTTGAGATTCATCCCAGAGGTAGGGGAATTGATAGCCTTTAAGTTTGAACCTTTCGATCATCGCTTCAAAGTTGTCATCGGGGTAGGCCACGGGATCGTTAGCGTTAATTCCAAAAACCTGCAAACGCCCCCGATAATCTTTGGCAAGGTTGTTTATGCGATCATCCACTGCTTGTACATAAGGACAGTGATTACACATCACTACCATAAGAGAAGGTAATGCCCCCAGATCTTGATTAGTCCATAACCGTCCCTCGGTAGAAATCATTGAAAAATCAGGTATAAAAGATCCGATATGGCCATTACTAGATTCTATAAGACTCATAAAAACTCCATATAAGTAAGAGCGAATCTAATCTTTATTATGGTGTGGCTGAACTTTGTTGTTGGTTTGAAGAGTAGTTTTCAAGCGGCTTCCTTAAGCATACTTTCTTTCCAGCATTCCTATCGACACCGTCCTCCTCTCTCCAAAAAATACGCTTATCGACTAGACCCAAGATTCACCGCTAAACTAAGTAAATGTCTTCAGCACCCATTGTTATTTTCGATAGCGGCATCGGCGGGCTCACAGTAGTGCACGCTATACGGCAAATACTTCCACTCGAAAATATCATTTACCTAGGAGATACTGCCCGCGTTCCATATGGGACCAAAAGCGCCACGACCATTGAACGCTACGCTCTTCAGGCGGGAGAGGCTCTTAAAAAGTTCCATCCTAAATTAATGATTGTCGCTTGCAACACAGCTTCAGCTTATGGACTAGACCTTCTTAGGTCACAGTGTGATTTTCCTGTACTCGGCGTCATTGAATCTGGGGCCAAAGCCGCACACATTCAGGGAGGACCGATCGCCATTTTAGGCACACGAGCCACTGTCGCAAGTCATGCTTATCCAAGAATCCTCCATCAGCTCGATGCTTTACTGGAGACTTTCAGTCTTCCGTGTCCACTTTTAGTGTCATTAGCCGAAGAAGGTTGGTGGGAAGATCCGATCACCGAAGCTATTTGTCTCCGTTATATTTCGGATATTCCTTCACATATTAAGACAGTAATTCTAGGTTGCACTCATTATCCCGCTTTGCTTCCCATCTTTAAGCGCTTACGCCCTGACCTCATCTGGGTGGATAGCGGCACGCCTTTATCGCATGAAGTCCAAGATATCCTAGCTCAAAAAGTAGCCCTGAACACTTCTTCCAAGCCAGGAACGCTTCGGCTCTTGGTCACCGATGAGAATTCAAGACTTCAAGAACTCGCGTCTAAGTTTTTAGGCGAAGCGGCGCCTTCCCTAGAGTTGATTAATCTTTGAAGGCTAACCCGAGACCCCGACCTACTTTAGGGCTCAAGGAATTTAAATGCACATGGGATAATTAGAGGCTTGGAGCTCTTCTATGGACGCCATACAGATTAAAGGCGCACGTGAGCACAATCTCAAAAATATAGATGTGGAAATTCCACGTAATCAGTTGGTAGTCATCACGGGACTATCGGGATCAGGCAAAAGTAGTCTTGCTTTCGACACGCTCTACGCCGAAGGCCAGCGACGTTATGTTGAAAGCCTCTCGGCTTACGCAAGACAGTTTCTCGATCAAATGGAAAAGCCCGATGTAGATTCGATTGAAGGCCTTTCTCCAGCTATTTCCATTGAACAGAAGACCACAGGTCGCAATCCTCGATCTACCGTAGCGACCGTCACGGAAATTTATGATTATCTTCGCTTACTCTTTGCACGTACCGGTAAGCCTATTTGTTTGGAATGCCGGAAACCCATCACGCATCAAACTATTCAAGAAATGGCCGATCAAATTCTAAAAAAACCCAAGGGCACCAAGTTACAAATTTTGGCTCCGGTCGTCCGCGGTCGTAAAGGTGAATATAAAAAGATGCTCCAGGATTTTGTCGTTCGAGGATTTATTCGCGCCCGAATTAACGGAGATATGATCGATCTTTCCGAAGAAATCCCCGAACTGAACAAACAGAAAAAACATACGATCGAAGTGGTCATTGATCGGCTGAAGGTATCCGATGATCTAAGTACGCGACTTGCAGATAGTCTTGAGATCGCCTGTAATCTGGCTGACGGTAACGCTCTCTTGTACATTGAGGGAGAAGAGCAGCTCTTATCTCGGAAGTTGGTCTGCAACAATGAGCGTTGCGGTCGATTTGGGCTAGGACTACCCGATTTAGAGCCCCGATCGTTTTCTTTTAACTCTCCCTTCGGAGCGTGCCCTGAATGCGATGGGCTTGGTTTTAAACAACAGTTTGCTGAAGAACTGATCATTCCTAATCCTGAACTCAGTATTAATCAAGGAGCCATCCAAGCGCCGGGGTGGAAGACACTGAACGACGATAGTTGGCGCTATAGCTTTCTGAAGCAACTCAGCAAAAAACTATTCTTTTCTTTAGACACACCCTGGAAATCTCTTTCCAAAGAGGTTCGGTCGATGCTCTTGCATGGAGGGAGCGCCACGATCCGATATAACTTCGATGGAATTATTGAGCGCCTCGATCAAAAATATGCTGAGACACAAAATGAAGATTTCAAAGAAGAGCTCGAAAGTTTCATGCGAACCATTACTTGTGAAGTATGCCAGGGTCAACGGCTCAAACCTGAGAGCCTCTCCGTCTATGTGGGGGGGAAACATATCTCGGATATTACGGCCCTGAGCGTACGAGATGCGCGCCTGTGGTTCGAAAAACTCAGCCTAACGGGGAAAGATAAAGTCATTGCAGAAAAACTCTTGAAAGAAATCCGCGAACGACTTGGTTTTCTGGATGATGTTGGCCTTAACTATTTAACACTCAATCGAAGCGCTACCACGCTGTCCGGTGGCGAAGGCCAACGCATTCGCCTAGCTTCCCAAATAGGCTCTAAGCTCATGGGCGTACTTTATGTGCTGGATGAGCCGTCTATTGGACTTCACCAACGGGATAATCACAAGCTACTCAATACACTGAAAGATATCCGCGACTTAGGTAATTCTGTTTTAGTGGTGGAACACGATTTAGAAACCATTCTGGCAGCTGATCATGTGATTGATATGGGCCTAGGGGCTGGCGAACATGGTGGAACTATTGTGGCGCAGGGAACACCCGGCCAAGTAGCTCGTTCTGCGCGATCGATTACCGGGCATTTCCTCTCGGGTCGTGAACGCATCGAAGTATCTAAAAAGACAAGGCCTAGAAATCGAGGCCAGGTCACTATTGTGGGTGCCACAGAAAATAATTTAAAAAATATTGATGTGTCCTTTCCACTGGGTGTCATGACCTGTGTCACTGGGGTCAGTGGATCCGGGAAATCAACACTCGTTAATGAAATCCTTCATAAAGCGATTGCCAACCGTCTACACCAAAGTACTTATGTGGTCGGCCGGCACAAAAAAATTCAAGGTCTAGAAGCGATCGATAAGATCATTAATATCGATCAGGCTCCTATTGGTCGTACGCCACGATCCAATCCCGCGACCTATACCGGTCTCTTTACACCTCTCCGAGATCTCTTCGCTCAAATTCCCGAGAGTAAATCTCGAGGGTATACCGCTGGACGATTTAGTTTCAATGTCAAAGGAGGACGATGCGAAAAATGCGAAGGGGACGGTGTCCTCAGGATTGAGATGCACTTTTTACCTGACGTGTATGTTACGTGCGAACAATGTAAGGGAAAAAGATACAATCGCGAAACACTGGAGATACATTTCAAAGGGAAGAATATTTCCGATCTTTTAGATATGACGGTCGAAGAAGCGCTCGATCATCTTCAACATATTCCTGTTTTGCAAAATAAACTTAATACGCTTATAGAAGTCGGTTTAGGGTACATCCGCCTCGGGCAGTCGGCCACCACCCTCAGCGGGGGCGAAGCGCAACGCATCAAATTGGCTAAAGAACTTTCTAAGCGATCAACGGGGCGAACACTATATGTGCTGGATGAACCGACCACCGGGCTTCACCTGAAAGATATTCAAAAGCTACTACAGGTGATGAATCAACTCGTTGGGAATGGTAATACCGTAGTGGTTATTGAACACAACCTGGATGTCATCAAAACGGCTGATTGGATTATTGATATGGGTCCCGAGGGGGGTGAAGGCGGTGGCCTCGTGGTCGCCGAAGGCACTCCTCAGGAAGTGGCTAAAAATAAAAGATCCATTACGGGACAGTTTCTTGCACCCTATCTCAAAAAATAAGTTTGGCAGGGTACGTTCTTAAGAATTCGTCCACAAAAGATCATCATCCACTATCGATCGCTTTTTCTCTGCGTAAGGCTCGATGATGGACCATAATTCGTCCCCGTGAGCCTTGAGAAACCTTGGATTACGTATGGTCTTGTCGAAGAGTTCTCGGCGGCTGGGGATGCGTTCAGCGCATTGCAGAATCCATCGATTCCCCATCTCCATGATGGCGCCCACGTCACCACTATTACCCCATTGAATTCTAAGCTCACAAAATTTTCGAGCAATAGATTCAGCCTCTTCGCCTAAGTAAGCGGCCTTCTCTACTACGGGTTCGGTGGTTGGAGGTTGGTAAGCCCGAATTCTTCTAAAAAGAACCTCCATCTCGTGAGGAAGCTGAGCGACACGGGCTTGGATGTCAGGTTCATCTTTTCGGTCCTCTACTTCGTCAGCCAATCGCCGAAGGAGAGGAAGCAAAAGCGCTGCATCTTGAGCTGCATAATGAAGTTGGCTTTCCCGCAAAGGGCGCAGCACCCAATTGCTATCTTGCTCCTCTTTATCGACCTCAATTCCCAGTTTAATTTTGGCTACGGCCTTAAGCCCGGGCTGGGGATACCCTAGCGCCTTCGCCAGAAGCATCGTATCAAAAACAGAGTCAGGTACAAAATTATATAAACGCTTCAGGACAATTCCATCGTTTGAGAAATCGTGACAGATCCATGGAATATGACGAATGGACTCAAGGGCGGTAGGAATATGTGAAGCTAAAGTGAGACTGTCTATGAGCCAAACCTGATTGTGAGTGGCCACTTGCAGTAGTGCCAAATTGCAATGATGCATTCCAGTGAGTGAATTCTCTAAGTCGACTGCTAGTACATCCGCTTTCTGCCAAACGAGCGTCGCACGTTGCAGGAGTTCAGCTTGGTCAATGAACTCGGTTGGAAGTTGAAAAGAGGAATCCGTCATACTATTAGTGTGCCTCATCATGCCTTAAGTGCGTGATCTTGAGCACGATTCTTTAGGGAGTTTATTTCTGTGCCGATGCTCTTGATTTACGATGGAACGTGCGGTTTATGCCACAGATCGGTCGTCTTTGTGATGGACCACGATCCTTCAGGATCGCTTTTCTCCTTCAGTCCTTCGAGTTCTCAGTATGGACAACATCGTCTTAAGGAATTGAATCTTGACCTTGAGCCACGATCGGTTGTCCTTATAACTGAAGACGAAGAAGTTTTACTCAAATCTGACGCGGCCCTTATGGTCTTATCCGTTTTGGGCTTGCCTTGGTCATGGCTCGCAAAACTAGGTCAATGGGCCCCCAAAGCCTTAAGAGATCAGATTTATGATCATATTTCGGTCAACCGTCGACTGCTTTTTGACCAACCACCTTCAATTTGCCCCACCGTTCCAAGCCATCAATCTTTTCGCTATCGCTTAAGGTTGGATAATTGAAGTGCAGCGGCGCCCATGAGGGCGCAGGGAGCTGTGACGGCGCGAAGAATCGATCCACCGAGTGAAATCGGTTCCCATTTCGCCGCTAAAAGTTGTGAAATTTCTCTCGAAGTGAAACCTCCTTCTGGTCCGCTCGTAAAAACAAAATCCTGGAGCTGTAGTGGGTTGTGAACATGAGTTTGTTTTTCCTCATAGGCCACCCATCGTTGTGAGATGGAATGATTTAACAAATACTCAATAGGCTCAGGTGTCCTAAGTTCAGGTAAACGACTTCGGTGGCTCTGTTCAGCACTCCGCTCGCAAATACGTTGCCATCGATCCATGCGACCTTTCGTTTTGTGCTCGTCGTATTCGCTTCGATCATAGATAATCGGTTGAAATATTTGAACGCCCAGTTCGACTAAACCCGGGAGGACATCATCGAGGGCGCTTAGTTGTGCTAAAATAGGAATACACGCCTCGATATGAACTGGCCACTCTCGGTTCTCGTCTAGCGAACGCACCAACCGGATGGTCCAATCAGATCCTCGAATGCTTACTACATCCCCAGCCCAAACTTGCCCTTGACGCCAAGCCAATTCAAGAGCATCTCCGGGCCGAAGACGCAAAACTTGGGCATGCCGTGCGGCTTCTAGGGTTAATGAGACCAAAACGCCTTCGCGAAGGTCTTCGGGTACGACGGGAAGGAAAAAGCGCGGTAAGGACATAAGCTTCTAACTATCATTGCATTACTTGTTCACTTGCACCAAAGGAGTTTTCACTACATGGACATTCTCTCTTCTCTAACTCAGTACGCTAGCCCAACAGTTTGGATTGTTTTTCACATTTTCTTATTTGTGATGTTAGCACTCGATTTAGGTATCTTTAATCGTACCGCTCACGTACCGACCTTCAAGGAAGCCCTTGGGTGGAGTGTGTTATGGGTTACTTTATCGCTGATTTTTAATCTTTTCGTTTGGAAAAATTATGGAGGAGACTACGGACTCGAATTTCTGACCGCGTATCTTCTTGAAAAAAGCCTCAGTGTCGATAATATTTTTGTCTTCGCTTTAATCTTTACAGCGTTTAACGTCCACATGAGAGACCGACATCGTGTGCTCTTTTGGGGGGTTATAGGCGCCTTAATTATGCGTGCAGCCATGATCATTGGTGGCATGAGCCTCTTGAATCGGTTTCATTGGCTTCTCTATATCTTTGGCGGCTTCTTGATTTTGACTGGGGCCAAAATGTTATTTAAAAAAGAAGGGGAAAAAGGACCCAACTTTGAAAAGGTCTCTCAATGGCTTAGTGGCGTTATTCCTTATGATTCCGAGGGTGGGCATAAAGACTTTACTGTCATCAAGAACGGAAAGCGTCTTTTTACACCGCTACTTTTGGTCATAGCGACCATTGAATTCTGCGACTTGGTCTTTGCTATTGATAGTATTCCAGCAGTCTTAGCTATCTCTAAAAATCCATTCGTAGTTTATACCTCTAATATTTTTGCTTTACTAGGGCTTCGCGCCCTCTACTTCCTCATTGCGGACTCTATGGCACGCTTTCACTTTTTAGGGAAAGGACTTGCCGTCATTCTAGTTTGGATCGGAGTGAAAATGCTGAGTGCAGATTTTCTCAAAGCGAGCCTAGGTATTTCTAACAAAGTATTGACGCTTACTTCACTGGGTATGATCATTGGTGTTTTAGTCTTGTCGATCCTCTTAAGTCTAAGGAAGCCCGTTTCCCCTAAGCCATGACACTTGTTCGGTGGACCCAAGGATTTTCAACGGACCCGCTCCTTCAGGGTTCGGTTCTCACCATCGGTAATTTTGACGGCCTACATCTCGGCCATCAGCATATCGTCTCAGCGACTGTTGCGCGGGCTTCTGAAATAGGTATGCCCAGCGTTGCTTTAACTTTTGATCCACACCCGAGCGTTATCATTGCGCCTTCCCATACCGCCTATCTCCTGATGACCCTCAATGAAAAAATGAACATCCTCGATCAGCTAGGAATTAACTTCGGTTGGGCTCTAACCTTTACCCCCTCTATCGCCGAGCTGTCCCCCAAAGATTTTATGGAAGCCCTAGCGACTTCATTGATTCCTGAAAGTATACATGTGGGCGAGGGCTTCCGCTTTGGTCATCGCCGAGAAGGCTCTTCTGACTTTATGGTGAAATGGGGAAGAGATCACGGGATTCACGTGGTGGCATACCCCCTTGAGCACTTCGGCGGAGAAGCCATTTCCTCCTCTCGGATTCGTTTATTACTGAGAGAAGGTAAGGTGACTCAAGCTTCGCAGTTACTAGGTCGCCCCTATTCCATCTCGGGTACCGTCATTAAAGGACACATGCGGGGACAACGTCTCGGGTTCCCCACCGCCAACCTCAAAACAGATTCTCGATTGCTCCCTCAATCTGGTGTTTACATCACTTCAGTACACTCCTCTCTCTGGGAGGGAGAGCAACTGGGTCTCACCAACGTGGGTGTTCAACCGACCTTCCACGAGGGGAGCCTTACGGTGGAAACCCATTGTCCAGGTGGGTCGGGCGATTGGTATGGCGCCCAGTTAAAACTCGATTTTCTTCATCGCTTACGAGACGAACAAAAATTTAATTCCAGTGAAGAACTAAGACTCCAAATTGAAAAAGATATCACCCAAGGCATTCAATGGTGGACTCAGGCCGGCCACTGAATGTCGTAGGTGATATACCTTTGAAGATTCTAATCTTTTAAGGCTTCTCCGTCGCTCACGAGTCGGCCGTTGATAATGCTGCCTGTGCAACGGGTGGTCCATTCAAAGGGATCTCCCGTGAACAAGGCAAGATCGCCATCCTTACCGATTTCAAGACTACCCACGCGTCCTTGTATTCCCAGGAGACGCGCTGCCCCAAGTGTAACTGCGTAGAGGGTCTGGTCGAAGGATAGCCCGTTGCCTGCCGCCATGCCGGCTTCCCAAAGAACGACACGGGTTTTAGGGACATAAGCTTCATATCCACTCTGAAATATAAAAGGGATCCCTGCTTTTTGGAGCAAGGAAGGAGTCTCTAAATTCATATTTTCCATCTCGCCACGAGGATAGGTCATCAGGGGGTGGATGATGACGGAAACGCCCGAGGTTTTAATTTCTTGGATTAATAAATGAGCATCGGATGCCCCATCTAGAATGAGCTGAACATTAAATTCTTTCGCTAATCTTAAAGCTCCCATAATATCGATAGATTTTTGAGCGGTAATTAACAGGGGTCGTTCTCGTCTGAGAACCTGAATCAAGGCTTCCATCCGCAGACTTCGATCGGGCTCTTGTCCGGACTTAGCAACACTCCTTTTTTTCATAAAAGCCTGAGCCGACAAAAGTTCAGATCGGAGCATAGCCATTGCTTTAGACCGGGTCCCAGGGGCTTTCCCCTCGGTATTTCGAATCGAATCACCGAGAGTGGCGGCGATCATCGCTTCCGGAACAATCACCGTTTCATCAATCGTATTCCCAAACGTTTTAGCAATGAGCGTTTGACCGCTAATTAAAGCACCCGGCCCGTGACCCGTATGCACCGTTGTAATTCCACGGTTCGACAGAAATCTGACCAAAGGATCTTTCGGATTATAGGCATCAATGGCTCGAAGTTCCGGCTGCATAGGGGCTGAACGCTCTACTTGATCTTGATCATGGGGTTGGTTGAGCAAACCCGAAAACCCAACCGTTGAATGTCCATCGATCAATCCTGGCACGGCTACCTTATGTCGGAGAACTTTCATCCCTTCCGGCACTTGGATATCGGAGGCTTTTCCCACGGCTGTAATCTTGCCCTTTTGAATAATGATGACGCCGTCGATAATCATGGCTCCAGAAACGGTATAGAGCTTTTCAGCCCGCACCGCAATATCTTGAGCCGTTAGGGTTAATGAAAAAAGGGTCAGTAACAGCAATCTCATTAAAGGTCCTCACTTTCGTCTTCAAGTAAAGCATCGTGGTTGACGGTATCCATCGCCGCTCCGATGCCCCCGGTAGCAAACTTTCGATCGGAAGGATCAAGACGATTAAATACACGATGACCCTCGATCCACGTCTCTTGAACTTTGGAATACACACTAAAGGGATCGCCCGATAGTACGACGAGGTCTGCATCTTTGCCGACGACTAAACTCCCCACACGCTGATCGAGTCCAAGGAGTTTGGCATTATTGAGGGTCAGAGCCTTGAGAGCCTCTTGACGACTCATGCCATAGCGTACGGCGAGAGCTCCCGTGCGTAAAAACCATCGCGAATCGGTGATGGGGTCATCGGTATGAAATCCCGTGAGTACCCCTGCTTGCTCAAGAGAAGCCCCGTTCGAAAAGCGTATTTCTTTAGTTTCGAGTTTGCCCCCTGGGCTATCCACAATAATGACGCTTGCTCCGATCACATCATTGCCCGCCGCTTTAATTTGATCGGCGACAGCCCAAGCCTCAGAGACATGGTGCAAGACGACTTTAAATCCAAATTCTTTTTGTAACCGTAAAACCGTTACGATATCGTCATGGCGGTGAGTGTGGTGATGAACGGTTCGCTTCCCTTCTAATACTTCTACAAGGGCTTCCATGCCTAAATCGCGCCCTGGCATCTTGGATGCATCGCCCGCCGCCGCTTTTATTTTGGCTTGATAGGCTTGTGCTTTGATAAATTGCTCTCTCACGAGAGAAGCACTTTTGGCCCGTGTTCCAGGAAAATTACCCGCCGCACGACGCGAATTAGTTCCATTGGCCATCTTCATACCACCCACGTACCCATTCGCTGTTTTCTCAAAAGCTAATTCATCAATCGTGTGGCCTGAGCGTAGTTTTAAGTAAACCGTTTGTCCTGACAGAAGATGGCCTGACCCTGGCATCACGTTGACCGTGGTTAGGCCTCCCGCTTGCGCTCGGCGAATCGAAGTATTCTCTACATTCACCGAATCCGAGATACGGATTTCAGGTTGGATGGGAGCACTGCTGTCAGCCCCTTCGCCGGATCCGATATGTGAATGGCTATCGACAATACCCGGCATGATGATTTGCCCTTTCATATCCTTGATGTCGGCATCGGCAGGGATCAAAACATTGGATCCTAAAGCGATAATCTTCCCCCCTTTAATGAGTAGGGTTCCTTTAGCAAGGTCCGTTCCTTCAATGGGAATAATATAAGCGTTTGTAAAAGCAATGGGCCGCTCTTGAGCTACCAAACCCAGGCAGGTTCCAATCAATAAAGCGGATAGATGAGTTTTATTCATAGACACCTCAGGGCAAAGTCTATGCCTCACGGTGTCTTTAATCAACCGCGTAATTAGAATTTCCTTTGGGGACTATCGATAACCCTCGAGGACCCTAAAGCGTTCGCCTAAAAGGCCCGGAAGAGTTAATTGAAGAACATTATTGGTCTGCCTCATTTTTTGTTCACTTGGTAGTTCAGCCCAAACCGCTTCCCAGGTTTCTAGAAGCGCATGGCGTCGAATCCAGTGAGAAAGAGGTTGATGGGTCAAAGCATGGAAACCTTCATGCTCCCAGCAGGCTTGGAGTCTTGTGAAATCGACATCGGCTGTGAGATCGCATTGTCCGATATCCTCCCACCACTTCCCATCAACTTGATGTTGGTGATACCGACGAAGATCAGCGCCTTTGGCGAGTAACCGATCTGCGGATTCACCATAATCAATGGCAATCATGATGCCCTGCGTAAGTTTTTGAGCGAGGAGATGAACCAAGGGCGTTAATCCCTCAGCCCAAATACTCCCATCGCCTGCTTCGAGATCTTCAGCTTGCGACGCAAACCACTGACCAGCTTCAGCCGCATCGGCGGGATGCCATTCTGAACCCTCCGAACTCAAGACTTCTTGAAGCCACTGGCTTCCATCCCAGCGCCAAGGTTGAGCCGGCAAGGCATCAAAAAGTTCATTAGAAAAAATTGCCCCAACAAAGGGTTGGATACTGTCTAAATGATCAGTGACTACTGCACGGCCACTTTGGATCCAGGGTGCAAGCACTTGTTGAGCCTCATTTTGAGCCGCAGGGCTATCATCACGGTGAAGATATGTGAACGTCTTTAAAAAAGATGGAGAGACATGGCTCAAGATATCGCGCCCAAGCCATCCACGACCTGCGCCGGGCTCTAAGACGGTATAAGACGAGGGAGATCCTAATTGTTTCCAGTTATCTTCTAATCGAAGGGCCAATGTTTGACCCAACAGGGGCCCGCAATCGAGCGCCGTATAGTAATCGCGACCTTCGAAGCCCCAACGATTCTGGTTTTGTCGGTAATACCCTTCTTGAGGATGATAAAGGGCGAGTTGCATCACTTCCGCAGCCGGAATCACGCCTTGCGAGAGTCGTTGATGAAGGATCTCAGCCACAGTGGTCATGAACGTGATCGATGAGACTAGGTACTAGCGATGAGTGTAATCAAACTCTTGAGCGTAGGTTGGCACTCAACGCGTTGCGATTGCTCGAGGCGCCTCAGCAAACTTTCATCACCTAGTTTAATCATCGGACTCTGTTCGCTCTGAAGAACTTTTCGTGGACCCTGCGTGGCTGTGAGTAAAGTAGGTTTTGATTCGGCATAGCGGTAATCAAGCAACTGAGCAAACGCTCGGGCTAAACGAATATCATTGTCGAGGCGATCAAAGTCATCAATCACCAAGACCGCCGCTTCCATGAGGGGCTCCATCAGTGCACGTTCACTTTGGAAATCGGTGTTCTTAAATGATCGAATATCATAATAAACATCTTTAAGTTCTTGACTGAATGTTCGAATGGATACAAAAAGACCTGATTCACTCGTCCGAGCGATACGGGCCTTAAGGGCCGCGGCAGCAAGGGTACTTCGTCCACTTTGTGGAGCTCCTGAAATCCACCAAAAGTCTGAAATCGATTTGCCTTGAGAAGCCCATCCTGTCAATTGGTCATAACCACTCGGCTGAAGAGCATAGCGAATGTTTTTAGCATTTCCGAGACCCTGATTGGAAGGCTGGTAACCGCTCTTTTGAAGAATGTGCTCTAACTTTAGGTCTAGACCATTCTTAAGCGTTCCTCGGCTCATCGGATTCATCAGCAGTTGGTTGGCTAAATCTAATTGGCTGAGTAATTCTGCTTCTGGATGCTCGCTCGTCCACCAGGTCCAAAAATTATCAAGCGTAGCTGATTGATAACGCGGTGGAATCCCCAAGTGTGTGTGAGATGCGACACGTTGTTGATAACAAGAACAACGGATGGCCGGTTTTGTAGGATCGGTATCAATTAAGATGCCTCGACCTCCACACTTCGAACAAACAACTTTCTGATTCATCACCACAAATTCCATCCATTTTAATTGCCCCCCCGTGAAGTCAATGCTCGTGAGGGGAGTGATCAAGAGTAGCAAAAGATACGTTAAAGTTTAAGTCGACAAGCGAGCCTTGGGCCCTAGCGCATCGGCTTTCGGAGTTCTCGGGAAACGGGCTTGACCAAGCCGGTTGGGGAGACGGAAGGATCCAGACCCGCTGCCTGCAACTTTCGCGTGGCACGTTCCAGTTCGCCCTGTATCTTGTGCATTTGCTCGCGCAACTGCAAAATCACTTCAATCCCAGCAAGATTGACCCCTAGATCTCGGGTGAGATTGAGAATAAATTCTAAACGCTCTAAGTCATCTTCACTATAGAGACGAGTCTTGCCTTCAGTTCGAGAAGGCTTTAATAAACCTTCCTTTTCGTAAAGCCGAAGGGTTTGTGGGTGAATCCCATAGCGTCGGGATACGACTCCAATCATGTAGGCGCCCTGTCGTCCATCTGTTCTCATAATGAAACCTCGATTAAGTTATGCATAAAACTGATCACGCTCATTTTTGGTTGTTGCATCATTGAGTTCACTGAGCTCCCGCAGAATGTCTTTACTTCGCTCATCTTGAATTTTCGGAGTGACCACTTGAATCTCAGCAAAGAGATCGCCTCGCTGCTCACTTCGCATAATCGGCATCCCTTGACCCTTGACGCGTAATTTCGTTCCCGTTTGTATGCCGGGAGGAATTTTCAGTGTCGTGACGCCTTCGGGAGTAGGAATTTCAATCTTGGCTCCTAAGGCCGCCTCACTAAAGGAAACCGGCAGGGACACATACAGATTGTTGCCCTTGCGATCAAAGCGAGGATCAGGATCAACAGAGATTTGTAAATAAAAATCTCCCGAACCTCCCCCTCGGTGCCCCGCCTCACCTTTGCCCGCGACGCGCAGTCGACTTCCTTCGTCAACTCCAGGCGGAATTGCGATGGTTAAATTATCGTGTTTAGGTCGGTGTCCTTGGCCTCGACAGACTGAACAGGGGGGTGCGGCATACCCACGCCCCTCGCAAGTTGGGCAGAGTTGCATACCCCCAAAAAGAAAATTACGTGATTGAAAACGGCCTTGGCCTTTACATTGTGCGCAGGTCTTTTTTTGAACGAGCGTATCTCCGGTACCCTGGCACGGTGCGCAAGATTCCGATCGTTGGACGCCAATATTTAATTTAGTCCCGCGAAAAGATTCAGCGAACCCAAGACGCACACTGTGCACGAGATCAGAACCTCTTTCGGGGCCCGAGCGTTGAACCCGGTTGCCAAACAGATCCCCGAGATCAATACCGCCTCCAAAATCAAAACCCGAAAAACCCCCTGATGAAAACCCGGGAGGTACAGTTCCCGGACCTTGAGGATCTCCATAATGGTCGTAGTTGGAACGCTTGGTGGGATCCGAAAGATTTTCATAGGCTTCAGATATTTCTTTGAACCGATCTTCAGCGTTTTGGCTGTTGGGATTGAGATCAGGATGGTATTTCCGCGCGAGCTTTCGATAGGCCTTTTTAATATCCTCTTCCGCGGCTCCCTTCGGAACTCCGAGTGCTTTGTAGTAGTCGCGTTTAGCCATCGGGCACTTTCGTTCATCAAAGCAACAGGCTAGGGGGATCAAACCCTAGCCTGTTGTCTGAATGCTTAGACTACTTCCGCGTCAATCACGGTGTCGTCTTTGGGTTTTTCCGTTTGACCCGAAGAAGCATTATTGGCTCCAGGATCATTAGGCGGCGGGGTTGATTTGTAAATAGACTCCGCTAATTTGTGAGATTTAGCCGTGAGGGTCTCGAGCGCAGACTTAATCGCATCCGCATCTTGACCTTCGAGGGCTTTCTTGGCGCCCACGATGGCCTCCTCGGCTTCTTTTTTATCGGCTTCAGGTAACTTATCGCCATTTTCTTTGATGAGTTTCTCCACCTGATAGACCATTTGATCGAGATGATTACGACTCTCTAAAACAGATTTGCGAGCTTCGTCTTCAGACTGATGCATTTCGGCATCTTTGATCTTCGCGTCAATCTCTTCTTTAGATAGACCCGTCGAGCCCGTCAAGGTGATGCTGGCATCTTTACCGGTGCCTTTATCTTTAGCGGTGACGTGAACGATGCCGTTGGCATCAATATCAAACGTCACTTCAACTTGAGGAATACCGCGGGGTGCCGGAGCGATCCCACCTAAATGAAAACGTCCTAAAAGTTTATTCGCTTCTACCAGCGGACGCTCTCCTTGGAATACTTCGATATCAACACCCGGTTGATTATCCACCGCGGTGGTGTAGACTTCAGAACGCTTGGTGGGAATCGTGGTGTTACGGGGAATGATCACGCTCATCTGGCCTCCGTTGGCATTGATACCTAGCGAAAGGGGCGTCACATCGAGCAGTAAAACGCCTTTCACATCGCCTGCTAAAACACCGGCTTGGACCGCGGCTCCGAGAGCAACCACCTCATCGGGGTTCACACTATGGTTGGGCTCCTTGCCAAAAATCTGTTTTACGAGCTCCTTCACTTTGGGAATACGCGTCGATCCTCCAACCATCACGACTTCTTCAATTTGGTCTTTGGACAGTCCGGCATCTTTGAGTGCATTCTCACAGGGTTGTCGTAATTTACTAATAACCGAGTCGATCATTAATTCGAATTTGGCACGACTGAGTGTTTGGGTAATGTGTTTAGGCCCACTGGCATTCGCCGTAATGAAAGGAATGGAAATATCAGTTTGTGTCGTGCTCGATAATTCAATCTTGGCTTTTTCAGCCGCTTCTTTGAGTCGCTGCATGGCTTCAGCCTGAGGACGAAGATCAATCCCTTCAGACTTCTGAAATTCCTCCAGGAGCCATTCGATAATGGCTTGATCGACATTGTCTCCTCCTAAATGGGTGTCGCCATTCGTGGATTTAACTTCGACAACCCCATCGCTCACTTCAAGGATTGAAATATCAAAGGTTCCCCCTCCGAAATCGAAGACCGCAATGGTGCTTTCTTTTTTCTTATCCAGTCCATAGGCTAAAGCTGCGGCGGTGGGTTCGTTGACAATACGCATCACTTCAAGACCAGCAATCGTGCCCGCATCTTTCGTGGCTTGGCGCTGCGCATCGTTGAAGTACGCGGGAACAGTAATGACGGCCTGCGTCACTTTTTGCCCCAAGTAAGCTTCAGCCGCTTCTTTCATTTTGGTTAAGATCACAGCCGAAATATCTTCGGGGGACAGATCTTGACCATTCACGCCAACAGCGCAACCCCCTTTGGCATTCTTTTTGATAGAATAAGGAACAAGTTTTTGTTCCTTCTCAGAGTCATTGAAAGGTAGACCCATAAACCTTTTGATGGAATAAATGGTACTCTTCGGCTGGGCAACGGCTTGTCGCTTGGCCGACGCTCCCACTAAACGCTCTCCCGTCTTGGGGTTAAAACCCACCACGGATGGGGTGGTGTTGGACCCTTCGGGGTTAGGGATTACTTTGGGCTGCCCACCTTCCATCACAGCCACACAGCTGTTAGTGGTCCCTAAGTCGATTCCGATAATTTTACTCATAATGTGTTCTCCTTCATGGGCACCTGAAATGTGCCGTATATTTCACGCTAGCCCCCATTTTTAGAGGCGTCAAACATATCTACATAACAACACTCATTAAATATGAGTTATATAATGTAGATTATAAGGTAATAATATGAAAACAAACAACTTAAATCCATGTCCAAAATGTCATAAGCCCACGGCTTGGCAAGGTAATTCCAGCCGTCCTTTTTGCTCAGAACGCTGTCGTCTCGAAGACCTCGGAGCGTGGTCCGATGAGTCCTATCAGATCGCCGAAAAACCTCCCGAACAAGAGGGAAGCGACTGGGCTGATGAGGGCCTCACGTAGACCCGCAAGGTGTCCGTTAATCTGAAGGAGAGTTGATATCTCACGAGACCCTATGATGTTTGATCCCTTACAGCACGAAGTGCTTATCCAAGAGCGTTGGAACCAAGAAAAAGCTTTTCGCGCCCCTTTTGCGCGGGAGATGAATCCCGGGACGCCGACCTTCTATATGTTAGTGATGCTGCCCTATCCAAGCGGGCGTATTCACATGGGGCATGTCCGTAACTACACCCTAGGGGATGTAGCGGCACGTTATCAGCGCATGCGTGGAAAAAAAGTGATGCATACGATGGGTTGGGATTCCTTCGGTCTTCCTGCTGAAAATGCAGCAATTCAGCATCAGATTCATCCGGCTGTGTGGACACGAAAAAATATTGCGGACATGAAAAAACAGATCCAACGACTGGGCATTAGTTATGACTGGGATCGTGAATTGGCTAGTTTTGAACCCGCTTACTACCGTTGGAACCAGTGGTTCTTTCTACAGATGTGGAAGCGTGGAGATGTCTTTCGGGCGTTGAGGAATGTCAATTGGTGTGAAGCGCTGGGAACCGTACTCGCTAATGAGCAAGTGGTCGACGGTAAGGACGAACGTACAGGCCATCCGGTCATTCAAAAGCCGATGGAGCAGTACTTCTTTGCGATTACCAAGTACGCAGACGAGTTAGTTTCAGGCCTCGAATCTTTAGATTGGCCGGAAAATATCAAGGCCATGCAGCGCCACTGGATTGGTCGTTCAGAAGGAGCACGATTTTCTTTTGAACTTACATCGGGCGCTCGTGTTCCGGTCTTTACCACCCGCATGGACACCCTGTTTGGCGTTTCTTTTTTGGCCCTCTCAACGGAACATCCCGTCATTCAAGAAGCTATTCAAACCGATCCAGGACTTTTGCATTTCTGTCAAACCATTGCAAAGCAATCTCGCGAAGAACGATTGACGAGCGATATTAAGCTAGGCCATCCAACACAACTTCAAGCACGTCATCCGATCACGGGTGATCTGATTCCTGTTTTTGCAGCCAATTATGTCTTGATGGATTACGGGACGGGCGCAGTGATGGGGGTGCCGGGTCACGATGAACGCGATCATGAATTTGCATCCAAATATCAACTTCCTATTCCCAAGGTGATCGATGCTCCCTCCCCTTGGGAACCAGGGGTGCTCATGCATAGCGGTTCATACAGCGGAATGACCTCTGAAGAAGCGAGCCGTGCGCTCGTGCAAGCCCTCGCTTCGTCGGCGAGCGCGGAGCCCATGCTCTCTTTTAAATTGAAAGATTGGGGACTTTCTCGTCAACGTTATTGGGGCACTCCGATCCCCACCGTTCATTGTCCGAAATGCGGGGTCGTTCCTGAAACCGAAAACCATCTGCCCATTTTATTACCCGAGGATATCGAATTCTCAGGACGCGGAGCCTCTCCCTTGACCACCAGTGAAACTTTTCTTCAGGTGGCCTGTCCGAGTTGTGGCACCAATGCGCGTCGGGAGACAGATACGATGGACACGTTTGTCGATTCATCCTGGTATTGGCTTCGCTACCTCGATTCGCAAAATCCAACCCAAGCCTTCAGTCCTGATGAGGCCCAAGCCTGGACTCCTGTGGACTTATATATTGGGGGCGTCGAACATGCCACCATGCATTTGATTTATGCCCGCTATTTTCACAAGGTCTTGAGGGATCTCGGCATGGCGCATGCGGATGAACCCTTTCAGCGCCTGATTTGCCAAGGTATGGTCTTGAAAGATGGATTTAAGATGAGTAAATCGAAGGGAAATACCGTGGATCCCGACGAAGTGATTGGGAAATATGGCTCGGATGCGCTGAGGCTTTTTATGATCTTTGCTTCTCCCATTGAAAAAGAAATTGATTGGACGGGCTTTGAGGGTATTGAGGGCGCCGCCAGATTCTTAAAGCGCGTAGAGCGCTTGATTGAAACTCATACGCCCACCTCAGCTCCTTTACCCCCGCTCTCGACACTATCTTCAGAGGAAAAAAAATTACTCAGCAAACTTCACCAAACCCTTCAACGGATGACGGATGATTTAGAAGTTCGTTATTCCTTCAACACGTTAGTCAGCAGTCTCATGGAATTATTAAATGCCATTCAAGAACACACCTTCGTCCCTCCTCGCGCCGAGGCCATTCGTCAACACGTGTGGGATATTTTTGTTCGGCTCTTGGCCCCTACCGCCCCCCATCTGGCGGAGCATTTATGGACTCGCTTAGGCCACGAAGGTTTTGTGGCGCACGCGGCTTGGCCCTCTGTGATCTCCGAATTACTCATTACGGATGAAATTTTAGTGGTCGTCCAAGTGAATGGCAAGGTTCGGGCCCGTCTACTTCTTCCCTCTGAGATCACCGATGCCGACAAACAGACGGCAGCCCTCCAGTGCCTCGACATTCAACCCTGGCTTCAAGGTAAAACCTTAGTTAAGGTCGTTGTTCCAGCCGGTGGAAAAATCGTGAGCATAGTGGTAAAAGATGTTTAATCTAGTCTGTTTTTTATTATCTTTAATCTAAGACCGACGGAGATCCCCATGATCCAACCCCTACGACCTCTCCATACGGTGGACTCCATCTTAGAACTCGTGGGACGAACACCACTTCTTCGTCTCCATCAATTCGCACCGCATCACGCCATTTTTGCGAAACTTGAATATCTCAACCCCGGAGGGAGCGTTAAGGATCGCATTGGCATCAATATGATTCGTTCGGCGGAACGAGAAGGCAAAATCCAACCCGGGATCTCAACGATTATTGAGCCTACGGCCGGCAACACGGGCATCGGGCTAGCCATTGCTGCCCGACAGATGGGCTATCGCTGTATTTTGTGTGTGCCGATCAAATATTCGCGTGAAAAGATGATGCTCATGAAAGCCCTCGGTGCGGAATTGGTTCTTATTCCCAAAGAAGAGGGCATGAAAGGAGCGATTGCAAAATGCGCCGAACTTGCCAAGAGCATTCCCCACGCCTATGTCCCTCAGCAGTTCGAAAATCCGCATAATCCCGAAGCGCATGAACAAGGCACGGGTCCTGAGATTTGGGAACAAATGGAAGGTCGTGTCGATGCGTTAGTATTCGGAGCCGGTTCAGGCGGAACGTTCACGGGAATCGCTCGGTATATCAAACATAAAAATCCTCAATGTCATTCAGTTGTTGTGCAACCCGTGGGTTCGATTTACCAAGGCGCTCCTCTCGGCGAATGGGCGGTGGAAGGGGTCGGAAATAGTTTTATGCCCGGAAGCCTCGATATGTCCTTGTGTGACGAGGTGATTGATGTACTCGATGCAGACAGCTTACGAACCGCCCGAGAACTTATTTTAAAAGAAGGTTGTTTGGTCGGAGGTTCGAGTGGTGCCAATGCCGTGGCGGCGCTCCAAGTCGCTCAACAATTTCTACGCGGTGCCGCCGGGCACGGGCATCTGCCATCAGGTGAACCTTGAAAACATCGCGCAGGCGGTGTGGACGAGCGTGGATGAAAGCGGCGCGACGGTCGCCTATCCCGACACCTGCGTCGGCACCGACAGCCATACGACGATGATCAACGGTCTCGGCGTTGTCGGATGGGGGGTTGGTGGGATCGAGGCGGAGGCTGGCATGCTGGGTCAGCCGGTCACCTTCCTCGTCCCCGAAGTTGTCGGTGTCTACCTATACGGTGCGCTCGCCGAGGGGGTGACTGCCACCGACCTCACACTGCGGGTGACCGAGATGTTGCGCGCGCACGGGGTCGTCGGCAAGTTTGTCGAGTTCTTTGGTGATGGCCTGGCCAACATGCCCCTGGCAGATCGCGCCACCCTGGGCAACATGGCACCGGAATTCGGCAGCACCTGCGGCATTTTCCCCATCGACGAGCAGACCATCCGCTACCTGGAACTCTCGGGTCGCGATTCGGATCAGATCGCCCTGGTCGAGGCCTATGCCAAGGCCCAGGGTATGTGGCGTGTAGATGGCCAGCCGGATGCTGATTACACCGACGTCCTGGAGCTGGACATGGGTACCGTGGTACCCAGCCTGGCCGGCCCCAAGCGTCCCCAGGATCGCATTCCCCTGACCGACGCCAAGAACACCTTCGAAGGCCACCTGGCACCCATCGCCAAGGCCCGCGCCACCGGCGGCAAGGCCCAGGTCAGCATGGATGACAAGAACTTCGAAATGGAAGACGGCGCGGTATTGATCGCCGCCATCACCAGTTGCACCAACACCTCCAACCCGGCGGTACTGGTGGCAGCAGGCCTGCTGGCCCGCAAGGCAGCAGCCCTGGGCCTGAGCGCCAAGCCCTGGGTAAAAACCAGCCTGGCTCCTGGCTCTCGCGTGGTTACCAACTACCTGGACAAGGCAGACCTGACCAAGGACCTGGAAGCCATGGGCTTCTACAACGTTGGCTACGGTTGCACCACCTGTATCGGTAACTCCGGTCCGTTGCGCCCCGAGATTGAAACGGCGATCCGCAAGAACGATCTGATCGCCACCGCTGTGCTGTCGGGCAACCGTAACTTCGAAGGCCGCATCCA